>WLWD01000238.1_pt1 | contig 16668 bp, 9 predicted proteins | sample 6712731 | NCBI WGS metagenome assembly WLWD01 (sample SAMN12718690, study PRJNA576275) | sponge metagenome | isolation source: marine sponge | host: Mycale hentscheli | place: New Zealand: South Island, Marlborough, Capsize Point | collected 2014-11-01
CTTCAGGGGTCAACTGAAGTTGAACTTTCCGTGGTGATATATTAAACACAATGTAAGCAGCAAGATTACTGGAGGGTATGCTTACTGTTTAATATAATATACTGAACGGTGATTTGCAGGCAGCACAACCAGCATCCTGGAAGCTCTAAACCCATGTCTCTGTTTAACTTGTTGTTGTCAGGTTGTTATGGACTCTTCACTCCATACCATATGAATATTGTGATGCATACACTTTACCTCACTGCTATGTAATTCACACTCTTATTTCTTTCTTTCTAATCCTATCTATGCATTGATCTATATATTCCTAGTTGTGTACATCTTGCCTAATTCATTGCATATAAACCCTTTACCTCACGCATGCATGAATGGATTGTGAACAGACTATATCATTGTCAGCCACTCCCCTCTCAGTTCAGATTTCCCACGCGTTCAATAAGTTATAACAAGACTTGAGAGTGTATGGAATTTCCCTAGTGGCAGTGACTTTGGAGGGAGGAAAGTGGCCAGAGCTGAGACACCTGCGCTGCTCTACTCCGTTCTACTCCTACCCGTGGGTCGAGGCTACTGAACTCAGGTGTCATCTGTATCTGTAGAGCTTCCTTGATCTTTAACTCGAGATTCTTACTGGCTCTGTCTACAACTCCTACCTCTTCCCCTTTAAGTCAATCTCCTCACTTCACTAAGACTAACTGCGACTCATAAGACCAGCACAGCCACACAACTTCTCGAGGGGTCCATGTTGTTATCCCAGATTTGGTAATGGTCATCAAAATTTAGAAAATATAACTTGATAGTGTTAAGCTAGCCAAATTTCCCATCGTTGCCACAACATCAATCACGAAACATAACACAAAGTGTAATGTTACGTGTGTGCGTAGGCAACAAAAAAGCAGAGGATCAGTGCATGTACTTCATTATAAAAAATGTGAAACGTCACATAAGTAGGAAAATAAGTCAAGAGCACATTAACAGTATGGAAGAAGGGGAAAAGCCTCATGGAAAAGGTGGGCTATATAAAGAGTAAGAAAGAGAGTACTGTTAGCCATTGATACAGCTAAATTTTACTGCACAGGATATACAGCGTAAAGTCAGAGTATAGCTAGATACTGTCCTGAGTGGTCATTTTCAATCAAGAAGCACTTTGGCACATATGTACACATGAACATTATCAGATATATTTCTTGCACAAGAACAGCTACAAACCCTGAATATGTGTCACCTACAATCAGTATTTGAATGTCAGACAACTTACAGTCATAAAATTCATATAAGTTTAACCACTCAAGCTACAGTATTATGAAATCATCAAAATAAAACTTGAGCTTTGATTTTATTACATGTATACCCTTATAAACGCTCACCTACATGATAACATAGGAACCCATGATAGTGTACGATTGTGTATACATGTATGTATGTATGTATGTATGTGTGTGTATGTATATATGTGTGTATGATATGTATGTATGTATGTATGTATGTATGTATAGAGCTGGGCGATATACCGATATTATCGTTGCACCGCGATAAAAAACTGATATTGTCTTTTTTTCAGAAAACTGTTGGGGTCGTTAAACAAATGCATGAACTTCATGCGCACGACAGATTAAAGGAACAGCCACTTCGCGGTTTGCAAACATGTCTGTAATGCGGTACTAGCAAAGTTTTTAAAGTAGCTAGCAGTGGTTGCAAGTTAAAATTCTGTCTAAAGAAAGCCAACATAGCCTTGCTCCACGGACTAACTTTGTCTGGATAAAATTTACTTTGTTAAATATTATTTATGAAATATCATATATCGCTCTAGCGCGATAATGCAGGTAAGTATCACATCGCCTGTGATTATCCAATATTGCCCAGCTCTGTGCATGTAAGTATGTATACATGTATGTATGCATGCATCTATGCATGTATGCATGTATGTATGCATGTATGTATGTATGCATGTACACTCAATCCCCTCTTAACCAGGCACCGTGGGACCCGAGGGTGTCTGTATCTCAGAAATGCCAGCTACAAGGGAAATTCGTAGTTTTCTCCAACATTATTCAATAAGTTTCAAGCTTTTTCCAAGCATTAAGTACAGTCCTCTTTCACTTGCAACCCTTAGTAGGCTTCTCTACAATTTTATGTAACCAGAAATAACCGGCTTGTGCTGACACAATTGGGTAATGGTGGTCAAATTAGCGAAATTGTGAGGCAAGAATTGATTAATTGAGTGGCTAACTTGTGCCCTGCCCTGTAAAAAGGCGTGCCTGTAATAGTGGTATTTGGATAAATAGGATTGAGCGTACGTATGTATGTAATGTTTTAACAGTGCAGACCTGTGTATATGTGTATGTAGATACAAACTAGTGTACTATGTGTTTTCATAAGCACTCTGAATAAGTCCACAGTGAGTGCACCTTTGCTATTACAAATATATTATATATAAATTACTATATACACATACACACGCACACAATTTAGCGAGTGAGATATGGAGAAACTTAATATATTGAAGGGCCAAGTAGAAATAAATTGGCGGTTGAATCAGAATTCTACAGATCAGAAATATCTCATCAGGAGTGAATTTTAGCTCACTGGCCAAGGTTCGTAAGTACAAATCTTGCTGCTATTAAATACGTATGTAATGTATTAGCACTATATTTTTAAATTAATGCTAGTATGTGTCTCACTATCATCACCCCCTGCTCACTTTCTTTCAACAGTATCTTCGGCAGATTGTACAACATAAAGAGAGAGGGCCGAGTAAATGAATCGCTACTTTCTATATGTACCACAAATTACACGGCCGGCTGACCAAAATAGCATTTCTCCTCTCAAATTTAATATTGAGAGGACATCATGTCTGTTAAAATTTCACTTGTTATCAGAAGCCTGTATAGACATGTACTATTAAAAACAAATGGGTGCATTAATTTTTTAGTATTGTGTGTGTGTTATTTGTGTATCGATATACAGGATTTCAACGAATTGCTCGTAAAGTGACTAGAGCCCAAATTTTTCCATCGCACCCTATATATTTCAGGTTGTCTAACTGTACATTAAATGAAAATATGTATGAGTTAGTCACTAGAGTATGTATATATATAATTTACCTTGAATAAAAGGTAAAAAAGCCTCTTTTCTTATTAGTGTAGGTTAAAAGTTATTCAGGAGTTCCTCACCTCTTATATTGAAGTCCAAGAGTAGCTATTAGCACACTCTTCACGGAGGAACACCGAGTCTTCTTTTAATGATACTTTTGGACATGTGTTGACCCTGTGGAGTTGGGTTTCACCTCCTACTTCACAACCCTACATACAGAGAGTCACAAGTAAAATTAGCTTAAATACAGTTCAATTAAACTCAAGATCCTTAGATTGGAGTTTGTGCTCTGCATTATTACATTCCATAACACATTCATACATTAGATATTTTGTAGCCAGGCTACTTTAGTAGTGCATAAGTAGTTGTTCAAAATTTATACCTTCATCAGGGTATATTATCAAGGGTAAAATTTCAAGGTCTAACATTTTCAAAATTTCAGGGGGCAATCAGTGTTGCATCAGCAATTTCCGTAAAAATATGGATGAATCAGTAAGGTGGGAGGCTCTGTTCTATGGACACTCCACATATGTTAAATTCCCTTCACTAGTGTTCACCTGTCCCAAACTCCGTTCCAGTGATGAACTCCACTCTGAAGTCAAATCTCTTCTCTCTCTCTCCCCCCTCCCTCCCCGCCCCCCCTCCCCCTCGACATGTCGAGACAGAGGGGCACAATTTAGGTAAAGTGATAGACCAACCAGAATGACAACAGGGCACCAAGTACTGTCAACACTATTTCTCATACAGTAAAGCTTAAGAGACATCAACTGTTGAATATATTATTGTATATATTAATTTTAAAAGAAAAATGGCTTATAGTTTTGATTAAAAATTCCTCACTAGCAAGTACAATACAGTTATGGTGCAACAATGAAGACCACAGAAATTTGATTCAGTAGCTAATGGGCTTATTAGAAACTGCAAAACAAAAATGAGAGAAGGGTACTAACATACTTGCCCTATGCTACTTGAGGCACTACTGAAGAAATACCAGTCTTTGAATTGACCAATACGGTTGTTCAGTTTTACACCGCTTTAGTCTAGTGCGGACAGCAACAGAGTACACTATAAGGTACCAGTTGTGTTTTCACTCACCGTAAAAATCCATGAACGCCAGTAAGAGCAGAACCAGAAGAGGAGATACACAGGCGTATTATCACTCTTGCTGTAGAGAACTTCTGTGGTATTAGCAACCCTTTACCATTTCTGATCTGGTGTTTTAAAATTAAACCCTTTACCAATTTCGAGTTTGAAAACTATCGACCTTTTACCTCAATAATCAGGAGTGTTAGAAGAGAGGTGGTGGTAAAGGGTATCAACACAATATGCGTGCCATACACGCGGTAGTGGGCACAGTAAAGATTAAGCTAATTTCTGCCTTGTGTGATCTGATTTACAGGCTGAGACAGCAAGTAGAGAGCGCGGTGTTGTTCAATTTTATTGAGTAAGTATGAAAACGCTAATTAGTGATATCTAGGTGATTCTTTAAGTGTTATTGGATATGTGGATGTAGGATTGTAATTTGTACAAGTCATTGATCACCAATACTAGTGTTTGAAGTATTACGGTTGAGTTCATTACCTTGTTTCTTTGTTAATGCAGGAATGAACTAAAGAGGTTGCAGAGATGAACTTGAGATATTGCAGAGATGGAGCCAAAGTTCAGGAACTGTTGTCTGATGCATCATTTTTTTCATTTATTTGTACATGGTCATAATTATTTATTCATATTCTGGTAACAATGGATAAATTTTGAAGGTACAGGATTTGTGTAGAACAGGTTGCACAAAAAGTGCAGTTTAACTTCAGGATTGCTGCAGGAAAGGTGTGTGAAGAATAGTTGCTTTGTGTAGGAAAGGTGCATAAAAAGTGCAGTTTTTGAGTACAGGAAATCTAAAGGAAAGCTGCACATTTTCGCACAGACAGCTACCTAGAATGTACAGGAATAGTTCAGTTTTAATTCAGGAAATATGAAGGAAATGTGATATGATATATGCAGTACAAACCATGCATGTAAAGGAAATAGTGCAGTTTATGTCAAGGATATGTTCAGGAAATAGTGAAGGAAAGTACGCCCTATACAGTACCAGAAATGGTTACCACCAGCTCATCTGTCCTGAAGTTGGAAATGTGAAGGACATGTGATCTGTGAGATAGCTATACTTAACCTTTCCTATAGCAGGAAATTCCACTTTTCTTCCAGTGTTCCAGCATCTGAACCTCCTACATTCATCAGAGTAACTTGACTAGTGTAAGAGGTACCAGCTCCAGTAGGAGTACTCCCAGATATGACTGTACCAGCTGAATCAGTCCACACTACCTGCAGCTGCACACCAGAGTCCAACATGTCTACCAATGTGATATCACAGGTCAACACTTGAAAGGAGTCCACTAACACAACAGGGAATGTTACCATGACAGCAGATGGTGGCATCACTGTAACACAACACAAAAAGTTGAAAAGTGGATATAATAAATGATACTCAACATGCTGGTGCTTAATTATAGCCTTATTAACTAGCTTGTTTATATCAGTATATAATTATATTATTTTTTAATATAAGTGTAAGGGGGGCTAATTAGTATATAAAGGAGAGATAGCTCTGTAAAATTGTATTTCCCCTGCAATATTTTACTAGTCTCACGATTACTCTGTGATCCAACCAAGTAAACAAGAGTGCTGCTGTTTTCTCTCAGTGGAAGAATTGATTACAGTGATTTATCACTTATTTTCAATAAAGAAACTAGAGAAATGGAAATTATATAATTATTGTTTACTACAGAAAGATGGAAACTGTGCATCACTTCACTATTATCAATTGATAAAAATAGAGGATTCATTAGGATTATAAGACTAAATTAACATGAATGTGTAAAAATTGAGATAGTGTAAAATAATGTATATACGCCATCTTTTCAAGCAATTATTACTACCAAATTAACATATGGACTAACTTACATTGAACTGTGACTGCAGAGTTCTGAGAGTTACTGGCTTGTCCAGTATTAACAGTACATGTATATGTTCCTGCATGAGAGGTCTGTATGGATGAGATAGTGAGAACAGTCTCCATAGCAGAACTACTGATAACTATATTAGGATCTGACAGCAGGTCACTACCACTAGAATGGGTCCACATAAAGGCACCAGATAGGTCACTGGAACAGGTGAGGTTGACATCTGATCCCATCACTGAAGTGAGTAAGGATGGAGTAAGCACAACCATAGGTGTAGGTGCAGATGTACCCATAGGTGTAGTTGCAGATGTAACCATAGGTGTAGGTGCAGATGTACCCATAGGTGTAGTTGCAGATGTTATCTCTGTTGTATACGGAGGGTTAGTAATGTCTGGTGTTGAACGTGTCATTGTGGTAGTTGACATTTCTGAAGTATACATTGTAGTGTGTGGAGTTGTAGTTTCTGCAAAAATGAATGTTTTTAAATGCAATGATTCTATTTTAATAAATGTTAGATCTTATAAAGCCCTTTAGTTAAAATCAATTAGTTGTGTGATTTAGTACAAATAGTGAGTGAGTTAAAAAAAAGTATTTTTTTAGTCACAAATATCTGCTTGAGTCATTCTTTACTCCAATTTTGTTTACCTCTAGCATCTCAGTCTGTCTTTTGTTCGATTGTAGTCTTAGGCTTTGTGAAACTGCTAACTATTGCGTTCCTCAACTTCTAGCCGTTTTGTTGTCGCTGATTTACCTGCTAATAGTCAATTCTTAAAGCTGTTACACTGACAGTGACAACGTTTTAACCATGCATTTTGATGACACTTTACCAACTCACTACAGCTAATGAAATATTTTATATCACACACTGTTATTGTTGATGTTATTCACACATATTATTATATAGGCCTAGCACATACCGTGGCAGACAGGCGATTGCCTCACCCATATTTTCATAAAATCACACCCAATAGGACTTTGTACCTTCATTTCCAAGTTGTCATTTACTGAGAGTACAAATTAAACCTATTATGCTCCACCCATGATTATTATACTGCTAGGCACCTGCTATAAATAGTAATTGCCACACACAAGTGTGAAATAGAATAATAGAAAGTGTGGTCTGAGAGAGCTAAGATCAAGCTCAAAGCGAAGTCCCAAGATACTTTGAACTTTGGTTTATTTTGTCAACTGCCTAACAACACACAGTGGACAGTTAGAAGTTACTTTAATCTGATAGCATATTACAACGGTAGATAAGGGAGGTACACATTAGGTTTGTATGAAGAAGTTCAAAATGGAATGTATGGAAATCACCCTGGACAATGAATGTCTAAGTCTATAAGTGAATGATGTTGCAGTAGATGATAATGGATGAAGGTTTGTGTTATGCAGAAGATAGATGGGATGTTGATATATCATAGCAATCAGGCATGAGACCTTTTTTCCAATCTAAGATAATATTTTTATGACTATACTGTTCACAGTATTTCATCAACGTTTTTTGTCTGCGTAATTATACTCTAAGCTACTACTACTATTATAATCTAGAAGGAAGAAAAAGGTATCTGAAATGCAGCATAGTAACCACATTACTATTACCTAGTTAGCAATCACTATGGGTGTAGCCAGATCTAATCATACAGATGGCAGAGGACAGTAATGAAGCATTAGAATTTCAAGTAATGACGAATCTGGTACTGATAGAAATGATACCAAAAAAAGGAATTAATAGTCCAGTCATCGTCAGCTGCAGCAGAAAGGTTTTTTTTTATTACAAAGAATTACTGTATAACAATAGTGATCTTTGGAAAACTGTAATACTGCTGTTATTCAACTTTGCAAGATAATTATAAAACGTTTTACTGGTCAACTGTTGTTCACATTTATAAGTAAAGTTTTTTGGCAAAAAAGTTGTTTTTTGTGATATCCTCATTTAAGAGTAATTATAATAAAGAGGATGGGAAGCAGAAAGAAAAAGAGGTGAAACAGAAGGCAAAATGGGGTAAAAACGGGAAAATGGTATGAACTTCACTACTATCAACAAACTGTAATTGACACGTTAATGTGCACCTGTGTAGCTACCCCTATCTTCACATGCAACATTCATCATGTACTCTTGCGTCATTTCTATTAAATTCCAAAGATTAATTTGCTCTTAGTGTTGTATTATGTACAATCCTCCAGTCTCACCATGTCTTTTTGATATACTATAGATGATCATGCAAATCAAGTTCTCTTTATGAGCATATCAATATTACTCAAGTACCTGTAATTGTAATAGTTGCAGACACATCCACTCCATTCATATCAGGTACCACACATGTGTACACTCCCAGAGGTCCTGTTGGAGTACCACCTACTATGGCTAGTCTCACTTGTTCAGTGAAGAGGACACGATAAAATACATTAGTAGCACCACCAAGTGCATTAGGAGCAGGAATTGGAGTGTTATTAGGATCTGACCAGCCTCCAATGCCTCCTCCATTAGGATTATCACTACCTCTACAACACTCAGTATTGACATTAGTTGTGACACATACTAATGTAGATCCAGCTAGATTACGATCTCCTGGTTGTTCTCCAATATCAGCGAAGTTAATAGATGACCCAGGATTGTAGATAACACCATTCAGTGAGAAGTACAGGCCAGTGGAAGGAGGAACTAGTAACACAACAATATCAATAATAATGCACAGTAAACCTTCCATTAATTTATTGCTAGTTCATTATAATTATACTGACACTTGTTTAGGAATCAGTGTCATTCTTAAAAACAACCATTTCAGAAAATTTACCTTTTGCATTTAAATTAATATTTAATTAATTTTGATGCTTCAAAAAGCATTGGTCGCTTTGTTGTAATTTTTTATACTTTTATTTTATACTGAATAAATTTCTGGAAATTATAATATGATAACTGAATAAATGACACGACAAGAATACCTACAATTCAGGATAGTGAATCAAATAACAATGGAAATTGCAAGAAACTTCAACCATTAAATACTAACAGTTTTTAGGCACTTTATGCATACATATGGAATTCCTTGTAGTATTTACTTTACTTGGCTAATAACTATAGTTAAAATAATGACTCTGAATGTCCAAATAATGAGCACATATTAAATGTAAATATTCATACCTTGTGCAAGTGCAGGATAATATTGTGATGACAAGACTTGAACCATTAGCACATGAACAACCCACAGATTCATCACTGCTGCTCTCTCTGGCTTCTCTACTGGCTAGCTTCTGAAGTTGTTATTTTATAGCTACAGATAAATACAAGTTTCTTACTAGTGTAAACCAATCTCTTAGTGAAATTTGAACTTGTTTTTTAGCACCTTGCATAAAATTCTTTATGATATTATTTTGGCTTTGTGTTATAATTAAAAAAATAATTATAATTTTGCTTCATTGTCTTAAAATATTTTTCTCCTTTAATTTGGAATTTCAGATGAGGCATGAGTGTAATACAATGGTAGCAGTTAAATAGAAATCATTACATAAAGATATCTCTATATCACACATGTCAAGAAAATTGCTCAAGTACCCAACTCTTCAATAAAATAGATGCTTCATTGACATCATGAAAAATGTATACTCATTAATAATGATAATATAGGACCTATTGTAATTTAACCGCTACACATGGCTAATATTATTTCAGTTTGCTCTGAAGTAGGCAGAGAACCATAGGGACACTTGGGTACTGTATCCATAAGTCAGCAGTCTAAAACAGCACAAAGGAGTACATACCATAGTACAATTTATTTTTACCACAAATTTACTTTTTCTGTTGCAAGATGTAGCTTAAATTCGGGCATCACTTACTAATATGTGGCCTTGCTGCTACAATCTGTGAAACCAGACCAATTAAAAACAATTGAAATTAATAGTTACTGCATGAATACTTGTGAAGATGCATACATGTATCAGTGAATATAACAAGTATTGAAGTTTCATAGAGGCATCTTGATAGTCTGTAGTTATGAGAAAATATGACTAAGTCAAGAAGTAGTAACATCAGAATCATCTAAAGCTAAACAATTCACGTCTGATACTTTACCATTTGAATAATAAGATGTCCTGCTCCTTATCCTCAACCACCATTATTCTGATATATCTGATTATGTTGACCTCACATTGATTCATCCTTGTCTGCTGCAGTGTGGATCAGGAAATTGCTCACTGTTGGCATTAATGAAAGCATGATGCTGGTAGGTCAGGAACATGTTTTTGCCTCCACTGGTATTATTTTTGTGGGGTATGGGGGATTAAGGGCCTACACAGTTTAGATGTGTAAACTCTCTGCAATATACAATTAGATTAACATAAAGATCAAAATAGTCTTATGATTTGATATGTGTAGTGGGGAATTGGAAACTTCATTTGGCAAGGGAAGAGGGTGATCCCAAAGTTCTCCTTCTCACTCCTCCCACATCCCCATAACCCCACCCCTCTTCTTCGTTCTGCATCACACACTGCCATCTGCTGAAAATTCTCTTTGTATAAATGTGCTCTTTTTTAATGAAGGTTGCATGAGCACTAACTGCAGCCAGACACTCCCTCACACTTCTAGAGCTCATCATCTACATATGCAAGCTGTGCGGCTGATGTAACGATGTACATTTCAAGCTGATTGGTTAGGTTTCATAGAGTTTTTTTAGTACAATATGTTGTAGATGCTACAGGATAATAATAAAATCATACACACACCTGTGTGGGCACTGTGTGGGCAAAGCAAATTCTGCCCCAAATTTACTACAGCCATTATTCCAAAGCCACTTTAGAAGACCTCAAGACACGCTTCCACCACGAGCTTCAGGAAAGTTTCCCACACAGCAGATTTGTATTGTTAGAAAGAAGAAGAGAAACTCTATCCAGACAGTGTAAATATAAGACCTCAAAGTGCTCAGAATTGAAGCTACACCTTGCAACAAAATTTTTGAGGTTGAAATTGTACAATGGAATGTACTCTTTTCTGTATCTTCAATGATTGAACTGCTGGCTTTTAGTTTGAACTATTCTAGCTATGAAAGTTTGTGATGGCATCATTCTAAACATTACATCTGGCAACAGGGATAAAACTATGACAAGTCACGGTTTATTTGGAGTGTTAGATTCGTGTATTGGTGACTGAAAGTCTAGGTGAACGCTGCAAATGGCGTCATGTGCAGGCAAGTGAAAAGTAATTATTTTGAGTACTATAGGCAACAAGTCCTATGGGATTATAAGAGATATTCTTTCACCTATATCTACAGCTCTTACAGACCTTGCTACTATAATTGACAATACATCTAAGATTTTTCAGCCAAAACTGTCCAAGATAGTAAAGACATTCCAGTTTCACACTTGCATTCATCAGCCACATGAATCTGTCCTCGATTAAATTACGCAGCTGAAGCAGACTTGTGGAAGAGGAATTGTCACATAAACCAGCTTAAAAAATTGTATTATTCATAGAGGTTGCGGAGAAAGGTCTTAAAGATATAGCAGTAACCCCAAGAACACTGTAACAACAAACAGCATTCTTACAGGGATCATTTCAAACCTCAGCAACCGTGCCGACTGTGCAGTGAACTCTACAATTCAGCCAAGTGTCACTTCAAGAACATAGAATGCAATTCCTTTTATAAGAGAGATCATGTTGCTGACAACACGATCGAATGCTCAATACTCCAAGAAATACCTACCTACACAGTGAACTAACTTATTCAAACCTGAATAAAATAACCACCTCAATCTTGCGTAGCCGAAACTGCTTATCATGAAAGTCCAAGTTCACAGAAGCCACATACATGGAAGTTGATATACTAGCTAAGCGCTTTCCCTGACACTTATTGTAGCTCCTGCCATCCGCCTGTTATTGCTCACCACAATAACAGGCGAATTATTTAAGGTTGTATTTTACAGAATGGTACTTGTCATTGAAGAGTCAGGTCCTTCACTTTTTTGTGGGTATTGCTTGAACACTCTGTTTGGACTGGAACACAATTCTCAAAGTTGACTTGAAAGTTTCCTCTACTGAGCTGCAGGTACTTTAACTAAGCATTCAATGTTTTTATAGATGTTGGATTGGGAAAAGTCCAAGAAATGATCTAAATAACTCATCATCACTAGAAATCGCTCATAGGTCACTATAAGTCCAACACTACAATTATCATCACTAGAAACAGCTCATAGGCCACTATAATTCCAACACTACAACTATCATCACTAGAAACAGCTCATAGGCCACTATAAGTAGCCTAACACTACAGCTCTCATCACTAGAAACAGCTCAACACTACAACTATCATCACTAGAAATATCTCACAGGTCACTATAAGACTAACACTACAACTATCATCACTAGAAACAGCTCATAGGCCACTATAAGTAGCCTAACACTACAACTATCATCACTAGAAACAGCTCATAGGCCACTATAAGTCCAACACTACAACTATCATCACTAGAAACAGCTCATAGGCCACTATAAGCCTAACACTACAACTATCATCACTAGAAATATCTCACAGGTCACTATAAGACTAACACTACAACTATCATCACTAGAAACAGCTCATAGGCCACTATAAGTAGCCTAACACTACAACTATCATCACTAGAAACAGCCCATAGGTCACTATAAGCCTAACACTACAACTATCATCACTAGAAACAGCTCATAGGCCACTATAAGTAGCTTAACACTACAGCTCTCATCACTAGAAACAGCTTATAGGAGGCCACTATAAGACCAAAACTACAACTATCATCACTAGAAACAGCTCATAGGTCACTAGACTAACACACTACAACTATCATCACTAGAAACAGCTCATAGGTCACTATAAGTTACAACTTCCAGCACTGGAAATAGCTCATAGATCACTATATATCCACAGCAGCAAATAATATTACCTGAAACAGCTCCCAATTTTGGCGATGTAGGAAAATATTCCTGTGATCTATTTCTCTAGTAGTACAGTATGCAGTCCCTAGCACAACTTGCAATCATATCTGTAGAATTTGACACGCTAGAAGGGGTGGAGTTCTTCTCTTCGCAGGCTGTTCGTGCCAAAGTTGCAAACTTTAATACAAGACTCACTGACACGCCTCTTCTTAAAATGATGACATTGTTTATTATAATGATATTAATGGGCATGAATATAATTTGCTCGAAAATTGCCATAGATTGTTCTCTGGAAGTGTTCCCAAGGAAATAATAGAACTGTAATTTGCAAATTCACGTACATTATGGTAGTCTGGCGTAGCTAGACCCTTAACCGATTACACGCGAATGACGCAAATAAGCGTCAATTAAGAAAAATCGATAACCGCGGAGGACGCAAAAATGCGTCAAAAAATGCGTATTCGCGTCCATTCCGCCCTACAGCTTTGTGGAGTCAAGGAAGCCACCGATCACTATTGCAGACGATTCTATATTGTTGTAAGTATATTTTAGGCTTATAAAATACATAGACTGCCATAAGAAAATGTTGAGTAAATTTTGTCACAACAATAAGACTTCTTTCTGATAAAGTATAAATTGAAAATATATTTCATAAAATAATAAAGGTAACAGAATAATTTTTTAGAAACCAATATTACTTTAGCTATAACTGCTCATGATAAAACAAGTAGAAAGCTATCTTGGCAAGTGGAACACTGGCACTTCAGCATCCTAGTGATGAAGACGTTATTCTTGACCTGGCACAGCATGGCAGTGACAAGGATGGCAGTGACCAGAATGGCAGCAACTCTGATGGTAGTGACGAGGAGTTTGATGACAGCAAGAATGACTTCAGTACTGATGGGTGTAGTGACTGCAGCAGTCACTAGATGGTCAAGGACTCTGACGAGAGAACGGAATTGATGATTCTGAAAGGTAGCGATTTCTACAGGAATTTTAACCACATTCTTTATAACAATAAGTAAAAATAAATATTGTTATACAATAGGTGAGACTGCAGGGAGCCCTCTGACATATACTTCTAGTATGCTATGACCAGTTGCACTTGATAGTAAGATCACTAACTATTCTGTCAACAATGCAGCCTACCAGCACATCAAAAGTAAAGACACCTTGGAGTACCAAACTGAATACACTAAAATATTCTATCATTTATTTGTGATGTACCTGTTTTCATGCACAAAAGCCATAAAAAGCTTCTCTGTTCACAAAATTTATAACAGATTGCTCAGTTCAAAATAAAACACACCCTAAATAAATATCAACAAATTCTTTCTGAATGTAAGACAGATGCGTGCAAAAACACTTTCTCTTACCTCTATGATCAAGTAGCAAACTGCTTCAGCCATGAAACCATACTTCCAACCTTACTAGTGCGCTTACTAAGAGCCTCAGTGTGATGCCATAAATGTTTTTGCCAAACGGTGCGAGTACTTTGTTATTTTTAAGTCGGGAAAAGCTCCTTAGCGTCGAATTTATGCTTTCCCAATAGCCTAGAGCGTACTCTATCGTTCGATAATACTGTCCCCGAGGCAATCTTCAAACGTTCGTCTTCTTTCTCTCGCTTAGTGTCACCCTCCCACCAAGCAATCAATCCTCTCTGTCTCGCGTGCGCCCGTGACCGCATTACGTAAGGCGCAATTAAAATTTTTATTCGCGCGTAATCGGTTAACCAACAATAACCGCTACGCGGGGAAGTTAGGAAAGAGTGGGTCTGACTAAAACACGGACCGCACCGGGCGTTTTTTTTTTTTTGGAACCACTTCGACTTCAAATTTTTTTAGGGTGAACTTAGGTCAAAGGTCAGTACTAGATCCCGAGAGATAGTGGCTTCGATTTCAGAGGCTTCTGTTCGGATAATTGCGAACTGAAGACGGTGTTGGTACAGAGGAAGCTCTGTGTAGGCTTAGGGGAGAATATGTTCATACAAAAGGAAAGTGGTGATGTGATGAGGTCAGCCCAAATAGCGAGCTTCATGAGAGTAGTATTTACTTCATAGATGCAGATAAAAAAAAAAAGAATAAATAAATATAAGGGAAGGGGGGATTAGCTGATACTGTTAGGACAATCCCTTGAGATAAAAATCTGGAATTGTAATAGCATGTTTTTTCTAGAGCAATTTCAGATAGTATTTGATTGCTGAGAATTGAAATCTTCACTATTCAATACAGGGTTTCACAGAGAGGGGGGGACCTGGGATTCCCCCCTCCCCCCCCCCAAGCGAAAATTTCTCCCCTTAAAGGATTACCAATTTCAGTGCTGAATAACAGATTTTTATTAAACATCTCTAACAATACACTAAATTTACTACCTTTAGTTCAGGACCTTCAATGGCAATTCTCATTAGCTTTGCAAAAGTTCTGTTCCATCAGCATGTTTCAAAATCTAGTTTAAATTTATCAGCTGTATCTGTGCCAACTGGGATTGAAACCATGACTTTGTTATGCTACTTTTTTAAATTTGGGTGTACAAACACTATGCAAGTGTCATAGCTACTAGCCTGAAGGTGGCAACATCTCTATCTGTTATGTCATGTAATTGACATGTGATCAATAATCAATGTGCATTCCTGTCAGTTGTGTCAAAGACTACAGTTAAATTTACGACTGAGCTTCACATTGGGAAGAAAGGCAAGAAAAGTAATGGTGTTTGTAACTAGCGAGCTGCTTTCCTTTACCAACCAATATGCAGGGATTGCTTGGTAAAGGTCTAGCTATGCAAGATTGAGTACTAGAGAAGCTTGGTCTTTGTAGTAAAAAGATATGCTGTTTCCAAAGAGAGACAGTTGTCATGGCTTCCACTTTAGTTTCATTATGTACACCCTCAAAAATCAATGTGCACAATTTCATGCTTTTATCTACTCTATCACAAAACGACCTAAATTTGCCATAGAAATGACGTTACTAGGAACTGAGTTTGTAATTTATTAATTTAAATAAAATGTGCAGATGCTAATAGAACCATACTATGTCCATTTGCCTTTAATGTTGTTTAGAACTCTTTCTCATGATCTTGCAAATGGCTTAATGAATGATTTAAATGAATTTTGAGGATGCCAAGGGTAAAAAAATTTCTAAAATTTCAGTCATTAATAAAAGTTGCTCAAGTATATAAAATTTTATTGTGGAAAGCCTACTAAATGAATACTCTAAACTAACATACTTATTGGCCGTAAACAATAAGTTTACTCACTTTTTTCTGCTGAGGTGTGCAAAACACACTCTTTATTAAACACACTAAAAAGGTGTGCAAAATGCACTTGGAGTCATGATAATGTTTGCTAGAATCACTTAATTGTTTGCAAACCAATGCTGAGCAGAGCATTTAGTGTGCTATGCACACTTCATTTTTTACGGAGTAGAACTTGTCATTGGTTTTTACCTGAGAGTGTCTTACTTGCTTCACTTGCTCATCAACAATATTCAGGTATATAAATATTTGTATTACAGGCATTAGAAAAGTGTGTGGTGAAGAAAGACTTCAGTATTAATCCAGTAAGCTGTATACAGTTGGTATAATGTGCAGTTTTTAATTTTTGTACTGTTCTAATTTGGTTCAGAGAATGTGTGAAGTTTATCAACAACAATATTTTAGTTTGATAACACATAATTTTGAGATGGTTGAAGATGATGAAAAAGCAGACTCATCCCAATGTGCAGA
>WLWD01001707.1_pt1 | contig 16655 bp, 16 predicted proteins | sample 6712731 | NCBI WGS metagenome assembly WLWD01 (sample SAMN12718690, study PRJNA576275) | sponge metagenome | isolation source: marine sponge | host: Mycale hentscheli | place: New Zealand: South Island, Marlborough, Capsize Point | collected 2014-11-01
GATCCTCTGATCAAGCAGCGGAGTCTTGCGCAAACCCCACGACTAAAGACTAAAGGTCAAGCCGTGAAGTTATTATTTATTATCTCGGAATCTCACAAACTCACTGAGGCTAGCCGTCGATGTTATATTCATTCTGCAATCATAATCACTTGACAGAGTGCCCTGGTCCCTGTATGCAGATGTCATCATCACTGAGAATAGTACAAATTAGTGAAAATGACAAGGGAATAAGCCAAAAAACAAAACAAAAACATGTTTGTGGTAGAGAGTTGATGCATAAGCAAAATAATGTCCTCGGACGAGAATAATTGTGTAAGTTCGCTGTTATCTGTTGTTATTCCTAGGGCATAAACGAACATGTTTGTGCTAGAGGGTGGATGTAAAAGCAATTGTCTTGGGGCAAGAACAATTGTGTAAGTTGACTGTTAGCTGTTCTAATGTTCTGATTTTGCTGACCAGGCAATCATAATCACTTGACAGAGTGCCCTGGTCCCTGTTCATTCTGCAATCATAATCACTTGACAGAGTGCCCTGGTCCCTGTTCATTCTGCAATCATAATCACTGGACTGAGTGCCCTGGTCCCTGTTCATTCTGCAATCATAAACTTGACAGAGTGCCCTGGTCCCTGTTCATTCTGCAATCATAATCACTGGACTGAGTGCCCTGGTCCCTGTTCATTCTGCAATCATAATCACTGGACTGAGTGCCCTGGTCCCTGTTCATTCTGCAATCATAATCACTGGACTGAGTGCCCTGGTCCCTGTTCATTCTGCAATCATAATCACTTGACAGAGTGCCCTGGTCCCTGTTCATTCTGCAATCATAATCACTTGACAGAGTGCCCTTGTCCCTGTTCATTCTGCAATCATAATCACTGGACTGAGTGCCCTGGTCCCTGTTCATTCTGCAATCATAAACTTGACAGAGTGCCCTGGTCCCTGTTCATTCTGCAATCATAATCACTGGACTGAGTGCCCTGGTCCCTGTTCATTCTGCAATCATAATCACTGGACTGAGTGCCCTGGTCCCTGTTCATTCTGCAATCATAATCACTGGACTGAGTGCCCTGGTCCCTGTTCATTCTGCAATCATAATCACTTGACAGAGTGCCCTGGTCCCTGTTCATTCTGCAATCATAATCACTTGACAGAGTGCCCTTGTCCCTGTTCATTCTGCAATCATAATCACTTGACAGAGTGTCCTGGTCCCTATATTCATTATGCAATCATAATCACTTGACAGAATGCCCTGGTCCCTGTTCCTTCTGCAATCATAATCACTTGACAGAGTGCCCTGGTTTCTGTTCATTCTGCAATCATAATCACTTGACAGAGTGCCCTAGTCCCTGTTCATTCTGCAATCATAATCACTTGACAGAGTGCCCTTGTCCCTGTTCATTCTGCAATCATAATCACTTGACAGAGTGTCCTGGTCCCTATATTCATTATGCAATCATAATCACTTGACAGAATGCCCTGGTCCCTGTTCATTCTGCAATCATAATCACTTGACAGAGTGCCCTGGTCCCTGTTCATTCTGCAATCATAATCACTTGACAGAGTGCCCTGGTCCCTGTTCATTCTGCAATCATAATCACTTGACAGAGTGCCCTGGTCCCTGTTCATTCTGCAATCATAATCACTTGACAGAGCGCCCTGGTCCCTGTTCATTCTGCAATCATAATCACTTGACAGAGTGCCCTTGTCCCTGCAATCATAATCACTTGACAGAGTGCCCTGGTCCCTATGTTCATTCTGCAATCATAATCACTTGACAGAGTGCCCTGGTCCCTGTTCATTCTGCAATCATAATCACTTGACAGAGTGTCCTGGTCCCTGTTCATTCTGCAATCATAATCACTTGACAGAGTGCCCTGGTCCCTGTTCATTCTGCAATCATAATCACTTGACAGAGTGCCCTGGTCCCTGTTCATTCTGCAATCATAATCACTTGACAGAGTGCCCTTGTCCCTGTTCATTCTGCAATCATAATCACTTGACAGAGTGCCCTGGTCCCTATGTTCATTCTGCAATCATAATCACTTGACAGAATGCCCTGGTCCCTGTTCATTCTGCAATCATAATCACTTGACAGAGTGCCCTGGTCCCTGTTCATTCTGCAATCATAATCACTTGACAGAGTGCCCTGGTCTCTGCAATCATAATCACTTGACAGAGTGCCCTGGTCCCTATTCATTTTGCAATCATAATTACTTGACAAAGTATATAAAAAATATAAAAACAACAATGCATCTAAGCAATAGGGAGCTAGTAAACATAACCTTGCTCCAATGCCACCATTACTTTTACTATTGCAAAGTAACCCTTATTTTTTACAGCTGGGAAGTAGCCCATACTTATTTTACCACTAGGAGTAAAATAATTTTGCTCAGTGGATGGGAATGCCAGACGTTACAAAAATTCTGGTTTCTCGGTGTGTCCTTGAGGTGGTTTTATAGTAGTTATGAAAGGAAGAAAATTATAGAGATGTGAATGGTTATATAAATCTAAGGCAAGACACTAGCAGTAACTTTTAAAGGTGAACTGACAGTAGATGCACACAATATTTTTTCAATATTACTGATGACAGCAATGCTCTACTGTTCAGGAAGTATAGGGTGTGGTAGGAATGGCTGATACTTCTAAGTCACCTGCACTTGGATACACGCACATTGTGGACAATAAAGATGCAAATAGATTGCTTTCCATCATGACGTACATATATCCCAAGGAATGACAGTAATTCTGACAAGTGGGAAGATTTACCCTTATGTTTAATAATATGCAATCCAATTTTGTAACCTTAAATATACATTTTCCTATAATATTTTCTAGTGCTGTGACTAGCAATGTATTTGCATCTTTTTGGTCCACAATGTGGTACAGTGGTTAAGTAATAAATCTGGGACTGTCTTGGTGCTTTCCAGGACAGTTGGCAAGTATGAGACGAATTGACTTCAACACTGGCTTGATTCTCTCCTCCTTTGTGTATATCCTAAAGAAATACAACTCAATTAAGAAATGTAGATGCTTTGATAGTTCTGAAAATTCTAACCTAAGCTGGGTGCTCATAAATGCTCTATCTAAACTGGATGAGATGCTTCATTTGGAGTTGAAGAGTGATCATACCTCAAAGAAGACTCATAAGTGACAGAACTAACATGCTGGCCATCCTGGAGTGTCTTGAATGAAAGCACTTGCACATGGTTTGGTTTGGTGGCTTAAATTGGATAATAATATTGAACAGATTGTGAGACATTGCGATTTTTGTCATCTAAATCAACCATATTTGCCTTCAAGCCCACCACATCCTTGAAGTCAGTCCAGATCTCATGCACTTGCACATAGAATATACTGGATCATTTAAAGGAAAGACACTGCATTAATGCAATAATAGATGCATATCCAAAATTGATAGAAGCCATGCCTACAGCTACTATTCAACAAATACTAAAACATTTTAAGTTAAAGGAAAGACACTGCATTAATGATAGATGTATACCCCAAATTGATAGAAGCCATACCCACACCTACTTCAACTAATACTAAAACATTCTCAGTTAATCAGATACCGCATTGTCTCAGACAATGCAACTTGTTAACAGCTACTTGGTGTGGTATGTGCACTTTGTGACAAAAGAATGAATAAATTACATCCAGCACCACCAATCATCTAATGGTTTGGCAGAAAGGACTAATAATGAATAAAAGGCCTCAGGAGAAAGAGAGGAAAAATTACAGATAGACTTGTGCACAGTGTTGGGTCAAACCCTGTAATTAAGAACTTAAGTCCACCAAGCTCAAGCCTTTATAGATTTTTAGAGTTTTAGCTCAAGCCCAAGCCAATCAATTTCAAATCGGACATAAGTCCAAGCTCAAGCTCTATTCAGAAGTTGAAATTCTTTATTAATCATTTTGTTGTGAAAGAACATTGAAAATTACATAATTCAATAAACAAAGAAAATGACTTTATTAATAAAAGTTACTACTATTGGTTGTGGCTAATAGCCTATTAGGTAAAATGGGAAAGTGTTATTGGCTACTAATATTGATTCTTTGCTTCCATTAGCAAACAACTATCAATCAATTGAGCATAAGCTCAAGCCCAATATTTTATGATAGAGCTTAAGTCCAAGCTCAAGCTCTTGACCATTTTTATGAAATGGGCTTTGAGCCTCTTCAAACCCTTGACAAACCTGGGCTTAAGCTCAAAAATGCTTAAGTTCAACTGGGCTTGACCCAACACTGCTTGTGCAAATATTATTTCAGTACACAATTATGCCACAAATTATTACAGGAATGCCACCATTAGAGCTGTTAGCAGAAAGCCGTTCATGACAATAAGTGTTAGCAGAGAGAGGGTATCATGTGCATGTATCATGTGAAAGAGACAAGTGGATAGCTACCAGGAATTATTTCAGACTTACGTGGTCCAGTCTCATTTCCTTATTTCATGTGAACCATAAAGCCAAGTGCCAGATGAATCACAGAGCCTATCTCCAGTAGATTAACTACTTAGGTCAATTCAATTCAGAACAACTGAAGTTTAACTCAGACAGATACACCACTGATGAGAGTAACATACCTTATCAAGATAGAAGTCAATCAGACTGGTATCATTCTCACTTTCCAGTATCATTAATTTGTTTGTGGTTCATTGTTATTCAGGAAAGAAAAGGTATAATATACAGATAATCATGTCATTATTCATATCTGTGTATTTTTTGTGGTGTATATATATATATTTATTATGCTTCAGGGCCAGATAGATGCTTAATCTCATTCTCAAACAGACCATTAACTGAATTTTCTGCCAAATTTATCACTTCACAATTTCTTTCTCATCCATTTTGTATTATAAGATGTAACTATTCTTTTTCTTTAAACAAACTAATTTTTTTTAAAATTTACATTAAAAGGCTATAGGAAATAGAATAAATTTTTATTGCACACTTGGATGCACGCATGTTATGCTTTAAAAATTCTATGAAATTGTCACTTAAAAATACAGTTTTTAAATATTGTAGCTATTATGTCCTCTCCTATAATTATAATTATCTCCTATATTAATAGTACTTTTTTTTCCTGATGAGTCCTCTAGGACACATAAAATAGATTAATAGTGATATTCATTTAAAGATAGAGCACAATCTCCCCCGTCTGCCTAATTGTAATCAACCATAGTGGTAAAGTCAAGTAAGCAAGGTGGAATTGTAATGATTTTTCATTTTGATTTTAGCATTGGCAAATTATCCTATAGATTTATGTTCATATGAGATCTAGCTGTATAGAATTTATTAGAATTATTATAATGTATACATTTTTATGAGCATTCATAATATCTATGAGTCTTACTTCCCATTACCTAGTTAGTGCAGAACAGTTACATAGGCCCAAGCCACTTTCATTACTAGATCTTCCAGATCAATGAAATTTCAAGGCTAATTAATTTACTGTTTAATAGATTACAAAACAAAATCAAAAATTTTTGTAAACTGTCGTGTGTTTATATTCTGTAAGGATTTAAAAAAAGTATATTTACTAAATATCTATAATAAATGAAGTAGTGCATCATAACAAAATACAATAAAATTATTTTATTAAAAGTTCTACAGCATTCAAATACCAGGGTATAAGTTTTCAACTAATGATTTATTGCAATATTCTCCACAATATGACTATCATCAAGAGGCTCAAAGTCTTCACGTCTTATTTCATTATTCTCAGAATTCTTTTTTAACTCCTTCTTAACTATTACACTGACTATCAATGTCAGAATAGGAATAATCAATGAGACTTCCCATGTCTGATCCAGTTAGTCCATGTTGAGTCAGGTCCACAAATATTAAACTGAAACTCACAATAACAGTGACTACACAAGTGAAAAGAATTAGAAGTAGTATAATTTTACAAGTTGTAATGCACCTCTTCTTCTTAATGAAGAAACTGGAATAACAAATGTGTAATATCATAGCTGTAGTGACAACTAACATCATTACTGAACTCAGACATAAAGTGATAGCTGCTGAGTCTGAGCTGGAGCAATGGCTATGAAATACAGAGATACAATGCAACAGTTTCCAACACGATGAAAAAACCATACAATATTACAAATGCCAAAGTTTAGCAAAACGCGAGAGCACAGTTTAGTCTGAGGCATACTTTTCTTAGTGATAATGTGTATAGCAATAATCTCGATTAAGGCAAACAATCCTATGTAAGTATAGTAGTTACTAATGTATCCAATAAGAAAAGATTTGTCTTTAACCACGGACACAGTGATAACTATAAATCCCAAATAAACAGTGTTCAGTATGAAACTAAAAATTGCAAATGACCTCCATAAAACAATATTTCCAGTTTTAATTAATTTAATATAAGTCCAAAAGAAATTTGACGGATTTTCCACTTTATAGACTATATATAAACTGCAAATCATTATTATTATGTTGACAGAATACACAATCAAGAGTAATAGCATCGAGTGGCTCATTAAAGATATAGAATAATCACTCACAACTTTTGTTTGTTGATTATCACATTGCTTGCACACAATTAATTGATCATTGTCTATGATGGTGGTACTCTTAATGGACGATGTGGGTCTTGAATAGTATCTGGACTATATAATAAAATTTAAGTCTATGATATAAAGAATGTATAAAAATTAAAATTCCTGCTTCACCCAAGCTAATAGCATGAGCCATCTCCCCTTTAATAAAAGTTATGCCTAAATACATGTATTATATAATAATAATAATAATAATAATAATAATAATAATAACTAGCAAGTACCCCACCACTCAGTGGCGCTTGACGTATTGCAAAGTAAGAATGCAGTAGCACAAGTTATCTTGCTCAGTTATCATTCTCTACCGTCGGATAGGGTTACATAAGTTTCCCTCTCCTGCTCTCTTTTTTCTGAACTATTTCGGCTTTTCTTATCCCCCACTTTCCTTTCTTCAACTCTTTCTTTTGAGTCATGAAGTCCCCTTTCTTTGTCTACTTCTCCTGCTTCTGAATCTCTCTGTCCTACTATCATGATTGTGGACTTAAGCTTTGCAAAACTTTTGGCTTCATTTTCGTACTTTCACCTTCCTTTTTTAAACTGACCCCAGCCTTTACCCACGATTCCACCCGCTTTTTAGTTACACTTAATTTATTTATTAGGTCTTCCATGGCATGTGCTCTAGTCAAACAACTTGGCTAGTGAACAAAATTTACACAAAAAAAATAATATAGAATTTTTGTTTTTATTATTATGGTTCCCAAAAGTTGAGGGAAGAGCTCCAAGTGTCACAGTGAATTCTGTCCCCCCTCATAAGGGTCTCCCCAGATACTATTCACTAGTGAATATTGCGTCCCAAGGGCAGTATTCGCTAGTGAAAACTGTCCACCTCCAGTGAATAATATTTCCCCCCCAAGAGTAACAAAAGCTCTGATTCTAGGGCTGCATTGATTTGAAAATAGTGCCTCGCAGCACCCACTACTTACAAACTTCATATTGTTTCAGTGCTACAGTTGACAATATCAACTGCAATATCTATAGCCAGTATGTGTAAAACAAAATGAAAAATTTACTAATTCTGATTAACCTCAGCGCAAATGAGCTTCTTCAATCTGTCTGTCACTCTGTCAACAGCTGATCTCAAAGATGGCAAACTTTTATGTCTTGAGGTAAGAAGAGCTCAGACAAGATGACAATTTTGAAGTCCCTTTAATTTTTGCCAATTTTTTAAATTTTAGCTTAGTTTTTGAGAAACGAGAGAAAAGGCAGACACTACGGCATACGGCAGTAATGCTATGGAATCATGCCCATTCATTCATTTTCCTGCAATTAGAATCCCACACGCTCACGTGAGTGTACAAAATTTACCACGATCAGTTCAGATTTGTTACATGCATTCTATATAGTTCCAGTGCTAATTTTTGTCTGATTTTAGAAGTCTCTGCTGCTGGAGTTGTGCTTTTTTCATCAACTGTAAATATGCATGCTCTCCAAAAAGTGTGCCTAAGTGTTTGTATAATGTGCTTGTCTGAAAGTCCAAATACTCTTGTGGTTATTATTTATCTACCAAGCCAATTAATACTAAAGCCAGAGAATGCCGTGAAGTCCTCAGAAAATCGTAAAAACATTATGGCTGACTGTCAAGCATGAAAAAAAGCTTTAGAAAGTGTGGATCAGTCACAGGCACGTAGAATGGCTGATTGTACACATCATGACCATAAAGGCTCTTGAAACTCCTGAAGAATGCCGGACACGCAAGTAGGCCAATTCTAAATGCCATTTCTGTGTAAGAATTCCACAATAAGCCATACATAATTACAGCTATAAACCAGATGAGTTCATATTGATATTCATATAAATAACAAAACTATTATTGTTTTAAGCTGAAAATTAAAGAACTTTGTTGTTTAGCAGTAGTGACTTTTTTGTGCAAACCATGTTTTTTTTCCTTCTAATGCTGATGGTATGCAATGTTAGTACTCTAGTTACTACCATCTTTTACTTAACAATTTCATCCATTTGGGTAATATTCTATTCATTAATAATTAACGATAATGGGTTTAGATAACTGGCTAGCAAGCAGTGCGTGCGCACACACACACATAAAAAGGATAACACTTTCACTTTCTATCCATGTAGCACGAAAGCTCATGAATACCCTAAGCAGAGCAGCATTCAGGACTATTCACAAGAAGTAAAATGCATAAATATTATACACATACACACACAAATATACACACATACACAAACAAACACACATACACATACACACACACACACATATATCATGCACATAGAACAGACACAAAATCTTACCCATGACAGTAGTAAGGACAGGACACTCTCCAAATCACTTTCATGTGGATTGTTTAGCAGTGTTTTCACAACTAAACTGATATTAGTTGTTGGTATCTTTGAGTAGTGGCCATATAACAGTTGATCATCATTGACAAATAGAGAAGGACCTAATAAGTGAGTGAATAGCTCAAAGAAGGCTTCATCCACATTTCTTATTATGTCACTAAGTTGCATAATATAACTAATCAGCGAATATTTGGAATACGATGACGACACTATAAATGCATCAGCTCCTCCTTCACATGGATATCTATATTCAACACAAGTCGAGTTTCTTTCATAATGATTAGAATTACTATCATTAATAAATGCTCCATCTGATAAGTATTCAATATCCAGTACTTGAAAATCCTGATTACATATCAAAATTCGAAATAAATTGTTGGTGGTACTATGTGGAGGAAACAGAAGTCTTTGGAGATAAAATAAATTGTTTTTAGTCAGCAAAGCTTCCTCTAGAGCCTCGTAAAGTGTTGTCAAATTATCTGCGCCTACACACCATCCCACACCAACAAATGCATGAAGAAAGATGTAGACAGCCCACCATCTCGGAAGTGGAAGCATGATGGGACAGTCTGGAGGCCTAGCTAGCAGTTTCGTAGGTGGTTGGTTTGGAGTCTGGAGAAGATTGAAGGATTGGATGTACAAGTGTTGGAGATTCTCACACAGCGGTTAGCTAAATACAAGACACCAGCAAGCCAGAGAAGTTTTCAGCGGAGTGAGCGGGGGTGACTCTCCGTAATATGTTCAATTCCAGTAACCAGCCGCAAGGTAGTTTAACCTTTTCTACTAACGGGTCACCGTGCTGCGCAGGGGCAGCAATTTTTAGCGACGTAAATTTCATAGCGGAGTATTTTGTTGAGTGCATCAGAAATTATCCATGGTTCTTTAGCTGTTCAAATAATTGTGCATTTATTTGGCGACAACTGGTTTTGGTGGAGACTAGGCCAGCAAACGTCATACCTGCTACAGTGAACGAAGAAGAAGCTGTCACTCTAGCTTTTTAGAAAAATTCCCATTTGTTGCTGTGTAAGTTTTAGTATGATGATATTAGTAGATCATGCCAGCTACATCTCTAATAGGATTTCAAACTCCAGTGATGTAATTTATTGGAGAGAGACTACCTATAAGAAGACTCAGTCCAGCATGATGATGTTGACGAAGGTAATATGTTTTTTTAGGATGTGAGTACCTATACCATTGACAAATTGCAGGGTGATTCTGAGATAAGGTCAACTATGAGTTTCTTACAGTTTTCCTCCAACATGCAACAGTCCATCGCTTCCCACAATGGATTTAAGCAGCTAAGACAATTGTAACTTGCCCTTTTTATTTGTTCTTTTTTTTTGTCATACCACCAAAGAGCATTTGCAATTATAAATTAATAAAGTTCTGCTGCTAACTAATAGGCTGAATTGTTACCACAACATACTACAGCACTGAAATTAGATCTAAATCGCTGTGAATCAGAGACCCACAGGAATTCCAAATCACTATTATTATGATGGTGTCCCCATATCATTCCTACACCAGGTAGTAGGCAACCATGTGAAAGTCTCAAAAAGTATATTTTTAATTCTTGTATCTTGGAGACACTATTTGGTAAGTGGGGGCAATATTTACCAGGGAATTATAATTATGGAGGAAAAACAATTAATAGTGAAGACTGTCTTGGGGGGAAGGGGTTCTTATTCACTTGTTGATACTAGTCCAATATACTTCACACATTGGCTGTCGAGCACCAAAATTTATTGTATCCTAGAGAGTGACGTAATTCGGCTTCCACCTGCTGGGAATCAGACAAATAAGTATTTGTAGCTGTAAGAGTATAGATAATAGTGTTCCAGAAGTTAGTTAGTTTTTTGTAGAATTTAGTCTCATGAAAGCAATGATGCTTGTGTCCGCAGGAATATTTGCTATATAGTGCATGTATCTCTTCAGGATAGTGAAGAGATAAACAGTTAAATAAACATTCGTGTAACTTTAGGGGCTGCTCAGGTAATTCTGAAGAAGTTATCAGGTCAAAGTGGGTGTGACAAGAGGTGTGAAATAGTAATAAAAAAGCCAAATAACAAAGAAAATACAAAATTAAATTATATCCAATATGTATATACCTTTATATATGTGTGTAACAGTAGTTATTAAGTATTAAAACACCAATATTAGATGGGGGAAAATTCACTAGCTTAAAATAAATATATATAGCTAAGTAGGCAATTGTAACTATTGTATTATAGCAAACATTATTTTAAGCTGTGAAAACTTAACACATTCTTCATCAGAACTTCTCAAGTGCAATCTTCAGTCACAATAGTGTAGTGTAGTTTTGATAGACTTAAACTAAAAACTAAACTTAGTTTTTTAGTTGACCAACATTAAGGTATATCAATAGCTAAGACTAAAACTTGAAAAATAACTAAAACAATAATATAATTATAATAACTGTAAAACCTTGCTTATGTCCAGGCTATATTATCAATAACCTTCTTTTTTATATATATATCACTTAGGTTTGATTAATTTTCTAGACCCACTGTTGTGCTGAATTCAGATCTGTGAGTGCCACAGGTGACACATTGAGTATTTAGTTATACATCGAGAAAACAAAACTTTCATCTCAAATAATATTTGAATATTGCTGCTTTTAGTCTTCAAAATGTTATGAACCTAATAATGGAAGTTATTTTTGCAGATTTACATTCCCAAGAGGTTCCAGAACAAACTCAGCTTGGTTTACTCCAGTGGTAACTTCGGACAACTCCTGAAAATTGTGAAACTCTAAAAAGGCTACCATGAATGCTAAACTAGCCAGCTCACCTGTATACATTTTCAACGCAAAACTTCACTTCTTCCAACTCCATTAACTTCCTTGAACATAAAGCAAACTACACCACTGGCTGCAAGAAATCCATTTGCTCACGTGATAGTTAGCTACATAGAAATTATTTTTCTACATTTTATATGTCCAGTATGCAGAATTCATTTCTGATGTTACTTCTTCAATTTGAGGCCACACATATTGGGAAAATTTCAAAATAACTGTTAAAATATTTTGTCGACCACTATAGGGCTTTAAGGTTGTTTTAATGTTATAGTTTTCTAGTGTTTCCGGTTTGAGAACTGGGACATCGCAAAAATCAAGCCATGATGAAAATGTGATTATAATAGCTGATTAAATTCATGATATGTAGTTACACGCCATGATATGAGGATTTAAGGTTTTGTAAAGTCAGCAGCAAATATGTACAGGATACTGTTACTACATTACAAGTGATGGAACTAATGGAAACAGTTGGTAGTATATTGGAATCAAATGATAACTTTTGACTTGCTAGTGTCAAATAGGAAGTGATTGCCCTAATGTACATGCTCGACACGTGAGTGTGATGGTAGGTTAAGGCACTTTGGCTGAACATGTGAGCGATGAAAATGATACTTCAAAACCATCAACCACCTACTTGTTTAGTGCTCTGATTAGTGTTTCATATCTCACACAATCATCCTCATAGCACTGATTTACATGTATTATGTAAAAATCTATTGCCATAAGAAAATAAAATACATTCACTTGTGGGGGTGGGATAGGCTCCTGATATAACATTACTGTATATATTTTTCTTATTGTGAACATGTGCTGAATTGTTAATGTGGTTTTGTTAATAGTTTGGTTTTTCCCTTGTGTGTGTGTGTGTGTGTGTGTGCTGTAAGCCATCGCTCCATACTGAGGAGCGTTACATCTGCAAATACCCACATCACTCGCTATAAACTTGCAGCTTTTTGGAGTTACCAAAACAGGTATGCTGGAACTAGCCAAGCCTATTTCAGAATGGATTGGAATATAACAGATATGATGAATTTTTTCCCTATCATATATGATAATATTCTCCATCTCATTATCTGCTCACAATGCATACTCTATTGATTCTGAGGCTAAAGTAGATCTTACATGTCGACATCAAGCAGAGTACTAGAATGCTGTCTCTACTGACCATTTGGAGAACATATACGCATTATGAAAGGCAACCATAGGCACAACACTGTCTCCACGTTTGTTAAAATGCCATATTTAGTAGCTGAATAAACAAATGAAAGTGTGTAAAATCTTATAAGATATCTTCAGTGAAAGCAGGAAAATATCATATAAGCAACATCATTTTGAATGTTGTATAGAACCTTCTTAATAATATAGACTAGTTCTGTGTGTTTCTGTGAAACACAGATCTACAAATTGTCATAAAAACTCAGTTATTAATTTGCAGAGAACATCACTCTACAAACTATGCAACACTCTACAAGAACTTTTACCAAGTCATACAATACACCTCATTAATTTTTTTCTGCATTTCTTGTCAATTCTGATGCAAGTAATACTCAATAAGAAGAGAAACTGTTTAGCATGATCCTCCAGATGACTTGTTCACTCTGACCCTTAGCTGACAGTGCTCTGAGTATTTCAGTCACATATTATTTCTAATTGGAATATTAAGAGAATAATAATAAAAAATTAATAGAATCATTATATCATTCCTTTGGAATAATAACATAATTTTTTTTGGAAAAAAATAGAATAATTTAAAAATATTTCGGCATAAACCGGCAGACTCTAATTGTCTTTCCATCACCTGTAGCTAGTTCAACATGCCCAATACATTTTCTTCTGCTGGATTTATTTGGAGGATGTTTAACTGAACATTCTAGACAACAGAATATGTAGTGTTTTGAACGCAAAATTCAAATTAACCTAAAAGGTTTAACAATTTACTCTATATACACAAACAAGGTTGGCCAAAAACCCTGGATTTTTCAGATGGGACTATTAATTTTATGAGGCTTTAAAAAGTAAACCAAAAATAAATGAAATATCATACTTACAGATATTGAACATGAATAACCAAAAGTCCTAATTATTAACTTAAATTGGAATTATTATAATAACCAACTAAAACAGTAATAACCAACTAAATTGTCATCTGTAGATTTAAACTAAACATACTATATTATTGGTATAAAAACTAAAATGTTGAAGTCAAACCAAAAGCTATTTCCAACTAACAAACCAGCTAGATTAAAAAGATGTGATAAACTGCAACTTCTATTTGAAAACTGTGCCCCTTTCATTGATGTGGGCTTCGTTTGAACACAATAAACTCTTGGACTAGACCGTGTTGAGATGTAAACCACAACCCCCAAACGTGCAATGCGCACGAGCGAATTGTAGCTGTTAGGTAAAGGGTTTCATTTTTTCAATACACTGTAAAAGGATGAGCACGCTATTCTTTACCAACTCGCTACGCGGGAAAAGGCATATACAGTGCTATAAAAATTTCACCTTGTGATAAATAGTAGTGGTGGGCGATACCGGATTTATGTTTTCGATATCGATACCAAGTGCTTTCGAACCTGATATCGGCGGTATCGATACCTATATCGATAGCGCGCATGCGCACTAATTAATTAAATTATTTTTTAAAATTTAGATGAATTGTCAAAAAAATGATTTGGAAGAGTATTACATGTACGGCAACTACTAGGGATGAAAAAGTTCGCTATTTTGATTTAGAAAGAGCATCATGTCAATGTTCTGTGGTGTGATTCAGGGAGAAATCATTTATCATTTATTTCTATTCAGCTCTGGAAGGAACCGCTAGAAATTAACCACCTTTACCAAAGTGTTAATGTTGGCCACAATGAGATGTCGGTAAAGGTCGATATTCTGTCTGGGCAGGGCTAATAGTAATATTTGGTATCGAAGTCTGTTTGATACCACTCTGGTATCGATACCGGACACTTTCCTCTGGAAGTATCGAAGTATAGATACCAACTACTCGGTATCGCCCACCACTAATAAATAGAAAATCAATTACAGTGTTGTTTTTTTGGTTTCTGTATAAACTTTATTCGATTGCAAAGGCAGAGCCAACTATCAGAGCTAATATGAAGGCTGACCAGTGACACACAAATTACCACTAACACATAATGTACAACACAAAGTAAAATAGGTTTAAGGGTTCTTAAGTTGCAGTGACTTGGGGACTAGAGTTGAGTATTAAGATGGCTCCTCAGAGCTCTCTTGAAGGCAGTTGCTGATGGTGCTATAACGATGGAGTCAGGCACGTCATTCCACAGTGGGATGACACTTGGGAAGGAGCTCGCCTTGTGATGTTCAGTCCTGATGAATGGATGACGAAGGGAGCGAGAATTTGTTTTCCTGATAGTGGTCTGACTTAAAACTTCAAAGACATCAGCAGGAATTAGGGGCTCCTGAGATAGAATGCAACGGCAGGTACATAGTTTGAAGTATGATCTGCGCATTGCTAACGACTGCCATCCTGAGCTAGGAGGGTCGTGGTGTCCCTCACCCACTTGCCAGTAGTGACACGAGCAGCGAAACGCTGAACCCTTTCCAGGAGCACAGCATACTTTTCCTGGTGGGGGTCCCAGACAGCAGCTCCATAGTTGAGTATACTAGGAGAACTATTGATTTGTACAGTCGAGCAATGCAAGGTTGACCAGTTCCCTTGAGATATCTGAAAAAAAAAAAGCTGATGAGTCTTCTTGCTTTCGAGCAGGTTGGGATTATATGGTCAGTCCAGGATAAGTTCTTCGAGATGAGGAAACCCAGATGTTTCACAGAGCAAACCTCAGCTCTATGCTCATCACCCAACCTGATGTTGAGCTTAGGACAGTTGGAACCTGTGATAAGTGAACTTCCTCGGTCCCAAATTTTTTCTCAGTTCATTCAAGAGGATGTCTACTTAGGCCGGCCAGACCCTCCCGAAGCGGAGCGGTTGGGTGGCGCGCGAGACTAGATGTCTACTATGACTGCAATTGTATTGACGACCACTTACCGTATTTCCCGCAAAGGTTAAAGATTTTTCACGCAATTATTTTTCTTGCCGCGAAAAAACAACAACGAAATACAATTGCGATATTTATAGGGGGCGTACCTCGACCAGTTAAGCTTAAGAGGAAGTCTGATAAGGTAAGGGAATCAATATACACTGTAAAACAACTTAATGGATTGGAATTTTTGTTTGTAATACAGATTTCAATCGGTTAGGTAACCCCAGAGCTTCAAATATGGCTACAAGAGTTAAACCCTCTTGTGATGATGAGAAAAAGAAGGCTGTTTTCCAAAAATATTATGCTGACTTGTTGAGGTTACTCAAAATTTCCTCTGAAGTGCTGCCTGCTACTCTATATTCAAAAGGATTGATAAGTTCTGATTACATGGAATTGAGTAAACCAAAAATAATGCAGTCCTTGCTGCAAATGATTATACTGGAACCAAGTAGAGTATTTGAGATTATTGAATGTTTTGAAGTAGAATTCCAAACTAACAGCAACCTTAAAAATATGCGAGGTAACCTAAAACAATAGTTAACTAAAATAAACGTATTTGTAATAGTGGGCTTCCAATCCAGCCATTGAAAGTTAGAAGTTAACACATTATAGCTGACTAGTACACTTGTTGCTTAATGCTGTTTTTGTCATACTAGTTTCACTGTTTGTTTTTCATTGTCTTATGGCATTGTAACAATGTGTAAGCAATGGTCTTACGGTCTTTTTACGTAATTATTTAATGTTCTTTTGATATAGAGGAACTCGAAAGTACGACTTCATCACCTTCTGAAACCTGTCCAGTCGAAGTGTCAGTCATTAGTCGTTACAAAAGTTTCCTTCAATGTCAATATGAAAAAAGAACATTAATGTTGGACGATAAATTACAAATAGCACCGTGCCATAAGTTCCTCAATCTAGTTGTGGTCGACAAAATCAACATGTCCAT
>WLWD01000332.1_pt1 | contig 16649 bp, 17 predicted proteins | sample 6712731 | NCBI WGS metagenome assembly WLWD01 (sample SAMN12718690, study PRJNA576275) | sponge metagenome | isolation source: marine sponge | host: Mycale hentscheli | place: New Zealand: South Island, Marlborough, Capsize Point | collected 2014-11-01
ATACCACGTAAGCATTAGTAGACACTTAATCAAAGAAGTATGTACAAATCTATGCCACTTCACTTTTCTTTCCAAATAAAGCACAGGAAATAATTAGGTGACAGAGTGCTGAGACAAAACAAAAAACAAACAAACAATAAAAGGTGCAAATAGATATAATATCCAAGAACAATTCCCAGACAATTCTATACACATAGTAACACACTTACAAAGTAATTTCTTGACAGCACACTTCATGAACTTTTGAACCCATTTTCTGTATAAAAAAAACAACAACAACAACTAAACATAATTTTAAAAATGGAAAACCATTACAGTATTTATATTAGAAATTAATACTACAGCTTTAATATGGGAAGGAACCCTTTACCTAATAACTAAGCTGATCTTACCACTGCCCTTACATTACAAAATTTATTTTTCCCATTCACACTCATTAATCTAAAAACTTCACTTTAAATACAAATACTGTATGATAATGTATATAAAAAGTATTTATGTAGTTAGCTAATCTGATCTAGTTTTGAGACTTGGTAAAGGGTATCATACTATAGCAATTGATAGATTACTAATACAGGCTGATTATTTCATAAAAGTTTGTGCTTTAATACCATTGGCTTAAATAGATTTTTTTCTGAATGTCATTGTAAAAATGTGTTCCTTGGCAATATAAATTCAGTACTGTGCAGCATCTGTGCTAAGCATAAATCTTGAGACCACAAGTAAATATAACTTGCACAAGAAGCATCTCTACTAATTCACATTTAAGGAAGAACATCTAAGAAATGATCACAACAAATATAAATTCATACTTTGCAAAACTTCACTGCTACATAGTAAATCATTGACAAAATTAAAGCGGCATAGGGAAAGATAAGCCCTCTACCCTCCCACTGTAAGTTATTAACCCTCATACAATAAGTGCTACACACTCTCACCACAAACCCTTTACCAGTCATTGCAAGCTTTGACATTCACAGTGTTAACCCTATACCTCTCACTCATTAAGCAACTTATAACTAGGGGTGTGCCCAACAGCATATTGTGGCAAGCGAACTATTGCCACAACCTAAGAGTTTCTTGCAATACATGCAGTAGTGGCAATAGCTCACTTGCCGCACTGTGCTGTTGGGCACACCCCTAGTTCAGTAATTAAAGCCACCTACGCAATCCACAATGTTTAATACGATCGTCAGCATAAGGCAATCAAACGATACTTACCATTTTATTGGTTTTTACACTTTACTTTATCAGAGCACAGGCAAACAGCTTATTAGTTGACCAGATAACTCGCCATACTGTATATTCTCCACTCCCTTGCTTACAGTTTGTTGCTGTACCGTTGGTATAAACTTTCAAGCACACTTACTCAGAATGCATTGCTTGTCGAAATAAACCCCCGAGAATGGAGCCTATCAGCAGTTAAAAACAATAGTACTTACTTCGGCGAATCTTACTATATGCTTATAATGTTCCTCCGTTCTGCCGAACTCTAGAAACAGCTGATGAAGTTTAATGCAACTTTTCAATAAATGGTACTGACTGTTATTGACCCGCCTATTTACTCCACCCATTTTACGTGAAGGAGTTGCAACGTACCATATATATATATATATATAAACATACGGATTTTTACATTGAGTTAGACTCGATAATGTCTCGCTGGCTTCACTCACTCACTCGCCAATAAACCCCTTATCACTTACACTGTAAAATCTTTGCTGTACAATAAAACACCTGTGTGCAGCAGCATTGCACTTCATGCATCTAGTTGCACAGAATACCTAACATGTTATTACTCTGCTGGACTGCTGGATGCATTGCAGCCAGTTGACAATTACTGTGACCTAAGTACTTGATTCCAAAGTTGGCTAACTATGCAGCTAACTAATACTTGCTGAACTAAAAGCCAAGGCATATTGTCCACTGCCAACAGTGTTCACTTAATCTTAAGCTCAGTGGCTCCCATAGACAAGACTGCTTTCTTCGCGCTGCTACTACAAATATCCTGAAGGGTTGCAGCTAAACGTATTTTAGTTTTGCTGAGATTTCAGAGGATGTTGCCCTAAATTTAATGTACATAAATCCCATCTTTTAAAAGCCCATCTTCCCCTTTCCTGTCTGGAAACAGTACCAAAATAAAATACACAGCTTTAAAAAGCTTTATTTTATTTTATTTTTGCTTTGAAAGCGTTAGCCATCTTCTAAAGTCGCTATTGACAGATGCAGTGAATCAATGATGACAACTGACAAACACATGCTTACTGAGGAGTAATAAGCCATTTAAATTTTGAAAACCCTTTACCTCTTTATTAGTGGCACCGGTATGTATATTGCTGAGAGAGTAAACGCTCACAAGTCTTACTCACTGAATTTTACACAATGAACCTCATACTCCTTACCTTGGTTTTCTAGGGAAAGAGAAAGATGACTTTTAGTAACACCATCATTGTGTGTGGTATCTACAAGTACACAGAAATGATGGACAGTGAAGCACACCTGCAATAACCTTATAGGGGGAGAAATGTGGCTGCATACGTCCTAAATAAGAAAATAAATCAACAAAAAAAGACATTCTTAAATAATCATTAAGTTCAAACTATGCTTGGGAGACGAAAGGGGATAATCTAGTTTTAGTATGTGTGTCTTCATATAGAGTTTTTTGCTGCAGTGGAGAAATGTACCATAGTTATGGGTAATTTAGACTACACCTACTAGTAAAATGTTGGTGATGTAATAGTTGCTGTAATTTTGCTGAAATTTCGTGTTTTTTTTGTTTCTGACATAGCATATTTTCTCTCTCCCCGCCCCCTTACCTTTCCAATACTAAATCCATTACTCAAGCATAATGCATACTAACTTTAGATTATTGGCATCCATATAAGCTGGCTTATGAGTAAGTTTAAGAACAAGGATTTAGTTTGTTCTTAGGGTCATATATTTTGATAAATGACAGGCCATTTCCTTCAATGATACAACAATAGGTGTTTATAGACTGATTTTATTGTTTATTGGGGAACCAAGCACACGTGGATAACTTTGGCTTGCCCAATGATACTTTTAGTGGCCACCAGTGACACTGGTGGCCACTATGATAAAGGAGTAAAAAATGGCATGTGCCCAATAGTAATTTTGCACTTACAGTGTTGCACAGACTTGTCTAAGTGACAAGCTGGCTCATAAGCAAAGAACAGCTACAGCCAAGCACAAGCATCAAACCCACCCAGACCAGGTTATAAAATATATTAAAGTGACTATTGTCCTTACTGTGACATGTGTGGGTCAGTAGGATGGGGCTTATCTAACTGCCTTGACAAATTATGAAAACCAGAAAGAGCGGGGGAAAGGGGAGGGGGGCAGGGTTTGAGCAATGTATAGGGTAACTGCAACCAGCTAGTAAAGGATGACGTAAAAGATTGCCTGAAGCCATAGATGAATAGAATTATCACTAAGTCCAAACCAAATACACGTGAAAGTAGGTAGTTGATAAGGAGTGATTTGTAGGTAGTAGAGGCTAGATAACCTTACCCAAAAACGTTTGCCCTCACGCACAAAACCCTTCAGGGATTTGTTTGCCCTCACGCACAAAACCCTTCAGGGATTTTTTTAGCTTCACATCACAGACATTATAGACTTTTAACAAAATTATTGCAGGAGCAAAACTAGAATTTATTATATGAGAATACAATTGCAATGTATTTGACCCAAAGTCTGACAACGAACTGAGGGGACAATGACATATTCAGCAGGGGAAATAACATTTTAAGCGGGGATACATGCCCCCACAGTCCCCCTGAAAAACCTACCCTTTACCCTTTTACACAAATTGTATATCCCATTACATAAAAATCTTCAAAATCTTCAAAAAAAACCTTCACCCCTTACACTAAACCTGTACCAGGCATTGGCCCCTCATACTTATTATCATTTATCATTAAAAAATACAGTTCACTGCTTTACATTATCAACAGGTTCTATGTAAGCTGCTTTTTCACTTTGTTGCTACTTCTCAATAAGCCTCTCAACTAAAAGGAGATTCTTAGCTGCTACATAAGCACTCACTCTACCATAGTTGGTGACGAACTTCATTTGATGATGACCTGAGAGATGACTACAGCATAAGAGGACACTATTCGCAAAAAACAAAATTAATGAAAAAGTCCACGTGACTATTTAGCTCCTATTGGAATAAGCTTGCTAGCGATGACTGCCCCTTAAGTAAATGCAGTGAGGGTTGAAGGAACGACTTCTCATGGAAAATATGCTTGATTGAAGATCCAGGTATTTCAGAGGGGTGCTGAATTACTAAAAGGGGGGTTCGAACAAATATAGTCGAACCTCCCCTAGATCCGCCCTTGCATTAGACTAAACCCTTGCCTTGTGCCTTGTACAAAACCCTTGCCTTGTACAAAACCCTTCACCAAACCATATACCATCCTTTTTACCCTCTCATACATTCCCTATACCAAACCTTATACCTTACCTTACAGTGATTTTTCAACCTTTGAATCATCACAGTGGGGGCATATTGACTTGAACAAATTATTGTGGGGGCAGAACCAGAATTTGTATGTTAAAAAGCAATGACATGCGGGGGCAATAACATTCTTAGTAAGGGCGAAATGCCCCCGCAGCAACAATGAAAAAACCTGCCTTATACAAACCCTTTACCAAACTCTATACCCTTACAGCAAACCCTTTACCAAAACTCTATACCCTTACAGCAAACCCTTTACCAAGCTTTAATTAGTGATAGGAACGTGTTTAAAGAGTCAGGATTCATCGTAAGTTGGGTTCATGGTTGCCAAGCTTTAATTAGTGATAGGAACGTGTTTAAAGAGTCAGGATTCATCGTTGCAAGTTGGATTCATGGTTGCCACGCTTTAATTAGTTATAGGAATGTGTTTAAAGAGTCAGGATTCATCGTTGCAAGTTGGTGGACATGGTTGCCACGCTTAATTAGTGATAGGAACGTGTTTAAAGAGTCAGGATTCATCGTTGCAAGTTGGGTTCATGGTTGCCAAGCTTTAATTAGTGATAGGAACGTGTTTAAAGAGTCAGGATTCATCGTTGCAAGTTGGGTTCATGGTTGCCAAGCTTTAATTAGTGATAGGAATGTGTTTAAAGAGTCAGGATTCATCGGTGCAAGTTGGGTTCATGGTTGCCAAGCTTTAATTAGTGATAGGAATGTGTTTAAAGAGTCAGGATTCATCGTTGCAAGTTGGGTTCATGGTTGCCAAGCTGTAATTAGTGATAGGAATGTGTTTAAAGAGTCAGGATTCATCGTTGCAAGTTGGGTTCATGGTTGCCAAGCTTTAATTAGTGATAGGAATGTGTTTAAAGAGTCAGGATTCATCGTTGCAAGTTGGGTTCATGGTTGCCAAGCTTTAATTAGTGATAGGAACGTGTTTAAAGAGTCAGGATTCATCGTTGCAAGTTGGGTTCATGGTTGCCAAGCTTTAATTAGTGATAGGAACGTGTTTAAAGAGTCAGGATTCATCGTTGCAAGTTGGGTTCATGGTTGCCACGCTTTAATTAGTGATAGGAACGTGTTTAAAGAGTCAGGATTCACCGTTGCAAGTTGGAGGACATGGTTGTCAAGCTTTAATTAGTGATAGGAACGTGTTTAAAGAGTCAGGATTCACCGTTGCAAGTTGGAGGACATGGTTGTCAAGCTTTAATTAGTGATAGGAATGTGTTTAAGCTAGCATTACCCATTAGCATGTCCCTCAACACTCCACGCCCACACACATGTCCCTTAACACTCCACCCACACACATGTCCCTCAACACTCCACCCACACACATGTCCCTCAACACTCCACCCACACACATGTCCCTCAACACTCCACGCCCACACGCATGTCCCTCAACACTCCACGCCCACACACATGTCCCTCAACACTCCACCCACACACACGCCCCTCAACACTCCACCCACACACGTCCCTCGCACTCCACACAAAATTGTATCTCACAATTTGATTACTGTTGCTTTTATATTAAGACTTACAGTGCAAAGGGATGACGTCTGACTGTGCTTCAACTGGAAGTTCTATAACATTAAATACAACAATGAATATACACACTTCCTCCATACAATTGCAGATTTAACAGTAGCTATAGAATATCTTAACAATTAAGAATGCAATATGTGATGAAAAAGGCATGAACATTTGCAAAAAAAATCATAATTTTCAGCTTTGGGCTTACCAAAACTTCAAAATTTTCTTCCTAGGTATGGTAATTGTTTTCCAACATAACCATGGCTGTCTTGCTGAATGTGCAGCATGAATACATCTTCTCTATCACTAGGTAACATACAAACAGAAATTAAACATACATACAGAAATTAAATTAAAATTCTTGGAGAAACTACCAGCCACATGGTATTATTATAGCAACGCTACATATGTGTGTACCCATAATTATAGGCTTTCATGTGCCAGTTTGTTTGAAGGGGGTTGGGGGGGGGGGGGGGGGGGGGGGGGGGGAGAAGGGAGTGCTTTAGCCCCCTACCCTCACCCCCTCCCGCCTTGGATTATGAGTATTTAGAAGTCAAAATTAAATAGATCACCGAGTCAGTATGGACATTATAAGAAAAAAATTATAACTTACTGGACACTTTAAGATAAGGAAAAGGGTGATAAAATGTCCAAAATACCTTGCAGACAAGCAAAATGGAGATAGCATTCTTTTATTGCTGCCTTATTGTAACTGAATTAGAAGTTCTTTTCTTAATAACACCCACCCTAATTAAATTTTGAAGACTGCAATAATAACTAAAATATGTATCTTGAGTACAATAACAACAGCAACAACAAAACTGTTTTTTGTATTTTTGGGTCTCTAATGCCATTTTCCCTTCTTTGAAGATGGCTAACAATCTTTGCAGTTAGGGTACCAATTCATTTTTAGTCCTTTTGATTTATAAAATTCGGATTTGATTCTTTTGATCATGCAAACCACACAGAGGACAATTTCATTCTTGTCACCTGACCTAATTCATTTGACCACACCTCTCTGAGCTCTTCACGGTAAGAATGAATACAACTAGGGAGAGTCAACATCTATAAGAATCATCACAGTAGAGAGCAGTGGCAGTCTCCAAGCAATTAAGTGGCTTTAAGGTTTTTAAAAAGAATGTACAAAAAGAAATATGTACTAACATAACTAATTACTAAACATTTGTTGTGTGGGTGGCACATCATAGTACACCTTGAGAAAAGTTATCAGTGGCTAACCATTGTGATAAAAAAGCATCCACTAGTAAGCTTGTGATGGAAGCTAGACAGACAAATTTCAAGCAGACATTTTAACAATTAATAAATCAGCTAAATCTGTTGAATACTTTATGAACTACTGCAAGCTACCTGGTAGTCGAATGTGTCCACAACATGCACACTGAATTGTGTCTAATTGTATATCTTAATCCCAACTCAGACAAACGCATTACCTTACTCACAAAGGAAAATAGTATCTACGCAAGGAATGAATGTCCTTTTCAAAATTGAAAGTCATTTGAGCATTGGTCCCTAACCTTATCATTAAAAAAAATTTTTGGCTAGTTCCTTTTCCTGTAGTTAATGAACCTTTTAATATAATGGCTATGGACATAGTTGGTCCACTTCCTACTACCCCTCGAGGACATAAGTACTTATTGACTGCTATGTGTCTCCATACGAAATACCCTGAAGCTATCACCTTGAAAAGAGTTGATACTGAGGCAGTTGTTGAAGCACTGATGGAATCATTTCTAGACAATTGAAAGTCATTTGAGCATTGGCCACCTAACCTTATCATTAAAAAGAAAATTTTTGGTAAGGCTGAGAAGATATTTTATGCATGAATGGTTGAACACGATAAGTCTAACGCCATACCTTACTTCGTAGCATAGATTAGTTTTAAGGATTCCCATCATCTATCTTCACCCTCTCGCCCTCTCTAACACACACTACACTCACACCGACCGACGCGACACGGAGAGATTCCCGCTGGGCTTCTTTATTCCCAAAAAGGTAAGGAACACGCCCAGCCAGCGACGGGAAATCTAACGTTAGTTAAGTACACGCCGTACACATGCACCACCACGCGCCGCGCGCTGAGCAGTGTCATGTTGTGATGTGATGCATGGTGCATGAGACTTGTGTGATCAAGTGTACTACGTGCAATAATACTTTTAGTGAGTTTACCAAGTTAGCAGAAACATTTTATCATTCGTTTCAGTGGAAATCCCCATGACACCATAGCTCACATGGGCTGGACTAAATTTGTATGTGACAATGAAGGCAAAGATTTGGTGTGCATGTGCTGGAGCCTTATGGACATTAATAAAAAAATTAAAAATTAAAAAATGACGATTGCTAAAAATATCAAGTAGACTTCGAAATATGGCGTTCACACATAAAAAATAGCTCCAGAAGCATGAAAAACTTTTTTCATGCTTTGAACTGTTTTTATCGTTTTTGAATTACAGGTACTGGAATGATCCATCCAAGCTGGTGCTACCAGCACTACAAGCCCTACCTTAGTTCCTTACATAGCCACTACGCCTCATCAAGTTACCGGACTGCCTGTCGATGAGGATGAGTTCTGAGATGAACTAGCAAAAGCGCTGCCAATCCGCTACAATTTCTGAGAAGAACTAGGGCAGGCTCACTAACTTAGCTAAAGTCGTGCTCCCACTCTCCATTTCTCTCCCCTAACTTAACGAAAGTAACCCACACACTTTGCGTCCCGGTGTCCAGAGAGTTGAAAAATATGATTATGTACTCTTTTAGTGCAATTTGAAGACAATTGGATAGACCAATTTATTTAAATTTTTAATTGGCTATCATGCTCATGTCAATATACCAGGAATTTAGACAGTGCTATTGTGATCCATGATGTTATATTCATTAGGCACAAGATATAGTATTACTTATAGTAAGATATTTCATGGTGAAGGTGGACACATAATGATGACTTGTTATCCTAAAAGTATAGGACATGCCCAAGTGCTCTACACACTCTCTGACTCCATGGTGGATTAATGGTACCAGGAAATGATGTTCACTGCTATGCTGCTCTTATATACTACTACAACTAACAGCTGCATTTTTTTTCAACTTTTTGTGTCATGCATGTAGTGATGCTGCATTTAATTTAGTTCAAACACAAACACAAACACACACACACACACACAAAAAAAAAAAAAAAAAAAAAAAAAAAAACAAAAAACAAAAAAAGAAAAACAAAAAAAAAGAGAGAGACCACAATATTAATCAACAATAAATACTATTTACTATTCTTCCCCACTTATTTTTCTAGCAACCATCACTACCCACAAGTGGTATCATACCAATACCACAGCCACATTCCAACAAAAAGTAATCAAGTCCTTTTTACATGTGTCAATTGAGAGTATGTTTTGTTTACTCACAAATAACTTACAGAAGTAGTCATAAATTTCAGAAATTTTCATAAAATTAGCACTGGGCAACTTTGTAGTATTGTCCTTGTTAAAACAAATGAGTATTGCATGTGGTGTTCGGATACTGTAGTGAATTTACACAAAGTGTAGCCTCTTTTAGTTAACATCTCTAAGATGAAATCATCCATGTATCCGTGTACCCACCTCAGTCTAAGATGTGTACACTGATGAAATGAAGATGAGAAGTGCACCAACAGATCATAGCCAACAACAACAATAGCTGTCATAATGCATTGTTTACACACATTCACGTGTCTCCACGATGAGTTCTTGAAATGAATACCAACACAATTTCCAGTTTGTATTAACCATACTGTTTCCAGCATACACACAAACGCAGCACATCTTGCCTGCCTCGTGCCACATACACACACACACATACACACACAATGGCAGCATTACACACTGCTTTGGTTGTTATGGTGCATCATTGCTACTGAATTAGACCACCGACTTGACCCAACCATGGCTAAATAAACTGATGAAAGCTACCTTTGACTGGGTTGTAAATTCCAGCCTTCAGAATTAGTTCAAGTGTATACAATTTACGAATAAATATTATTAATAGTAAATTACAAGAACAACATCAAAGGCAGTCGGTGAGCACAAAACGAACTAGTAGAGGTAGTAACTTTCCAAAATGAGAGATGATACCAAAAATAATAGAGAGAGAAAAGTCCAAATCACAAAGTTTAGAAGAGAGAATCAACAGCTCAACAAGGAAGAGAAAGCAATCAGTATAAGAGAGTAATTCTAACAGTAATTAGTGCTAGAGACAGAAATAGGAATACTAGTGAGTGAATGAAGGCGTGAACTAGTTCAAATGTAAATTAGTATTAATGATCATAAGTTAGTTTTCATGCAGCCGGCTTCAACAGCTACTTCTCTACTGCAGATGGACAAACTATTTAAGCCCCATTTCCAACTTTGAATAGTTGGTTTTCGAATTGTTCTCAATACTATAAAAAGTTTCCTGCACTTCTTTTTTTTTTCCCTATTCAAGTGCAAAAATACCAATACAAATTTACTGAATATTTTTTCAGAATTTCACAATTGAAATCAAGTAAATCTACAAGTTTAGAATGACCCCACAAAAAAACCCACCAATGAACAACAAAATAAAAACACAAGAGAGACTGCTTTGAGGCAATAGTCCTTCTCACTAAGAATTGCTGATGACTGCCAACCAAGGCAATCATGAACACACAACAAACATTATCACATAAGTCACATAACCACAACTACATCTTGGTTGATCTCACCCATGTAATTTCAGAGGGACCACACACACACTCATGTATGTACATTATATGTGCCCAGACTCCTGGCAATACACACACACAAACACACACTCACACACATAAGCACCTGTACACACCAGAGTTTCCAAGTAAACATTTTTTATGTATTTATAGGGAAATTCAGGTATAAATTTGAGGGAGTCTGGTAGTAGTGCATTTTATTGTAACAAATAAACTAGTGATGTGGGCACCAACACTTTCATTACCTTGAATTTGCACCCCAGCAAATGCCAGGCATCTAATCACAGCTGGGTTGACCACCACAATATCCCAACCTGGTACCACCACAATATCCCAGCCTGGTACCACCACAATATCCCAGCCTGGTACCACCACAATATCCCACCCAGCCTGGTACCACCACAATATCCCAGCCTGGTACCACCACAATATCCCAGCCTGGTACCACCACAATATCCCACCCAGCCTGGTACCACAAAATACCACAGCCTGGTACCACCAACAATATCCCCAGCCTGTGTTACACCACAATATCCACCCAGCTGTACCAACACAATATCCCAACCTGGTACCACCACAATACCCAGCCTGGGGGTACCAACACAATATCCCAGCCTGGTACCACCAAAAATATCCCACCCAGCCTGGTACACCACAATATTTCCCAGATGGTTCAACCACAAGATCCCAGGCCTTGGTAACACCACAATTATCCCACCCAGCCTGGTACCAACACAATATACCAGCCTGTACCACCACAATATCCAAGCTAGGTACCACACAAATATCCCACCCAGCTGGACCACCACAAGATCCCCCAACCTGGGGTACCACCACTAATATCCCAGCCTCGGTTACACCACAATATCCCAGCCTGGTACCACCACAGTATCACCCAGCCTGGTACACCACAATATCCCAACCTGGTACCACAACAATTTTATCCAAGCCTGGTGACCACTACAAAGACCAAGCCTGGGTACCACCCACAATGTATCCAAGCTTTGGTACCACCCAACAGGTCCCAGCCTCCGGGGTTACCACCACAATTATCCCAAAAGGGGGCCCTGGGGGGGATACAATACACTAGCTGGGACCAGAGGCCTTGGGCTTGTGGTTTTTTTAAGTGTCTTTGCAGTAAGTTGTGTGAGGTCATAGATGATAGATACAGGATATGATACACCTACAAAAGAGTGGGTTGGAGACTCTCAGGAATACTCATGGACAATAGCCAATAATCTGCTATGATAGTTATCCACCAGAATCCACCAGAAATCATAATCGACTTGTAGTCCGGGCAGACTTCAAACACAGATATAATGCACTGCCCCCCCCCCCCCCCCCTCCCCCTCCAACACCTTCCCTCATACACACTCCAACCTCCCTGGAGACACTCACAGATTGAAGGCAATGTGTGTGACTCCAGCCAGCAGTTCCGTGAGAGTAGACGTCATCTATGGATCTCTGATGAAACTGTACGTCTCATAATAAGAAGTGAGAATGGAGTTGTCCTGACAGAGGACTGTGATGTAGCTAGCCAGAGAACACTCGTTCACCGCTAGTCTGATCCACCCACGTCACTCGGCCGAGTCTGACTGGGCATGCTGCAAACTGCACAACAAACAAACAAACAAACACACCACAGAGATGCACACAGAGAATGGATTTAGGAGGAGCAAAAGCAACTTTCTCAGAATTTAGGAAGGGCAATAACAGTATAATACAGACACAATCTGTCGTGTATGAGAGAGACATTTACAGTGAAGACATTTCTAGCAGGAGTGAATACACCCACACTTGGCCACCTGCTGCCCTAAATGCAGCCTAAAATGTATGTATGGGTACGTGTGTCTGTGTGTCAGTATGTGAACAGGAGAGTAGGAAACCAGATAGAGTTGTTGCGGCCATTATAACCACACCCACTAAACCACACCCACTCATTTATTCAAGTAATGAATTTGATTAATAGAAAAGATAATACAGCAGTTTGTTTTTATCAAATGAACCAAAGATTTTTAGTTTATGCTCTGCATATTCAAATACCACGGTAATCACACCAAACAATTCTGAACTACATTTGCTATCCAAAAGATCTCTTTGGAATAGTAACTGAAGGACCAGGCTTGTATGGAGTTTAATAAAAATCTTCCATAAGGCTCGATATTAGCTATTCAATCCTGGAAGAAGTTAATTTGAATACTCCATTTCAACATCCCAGTGCGAAAACAACCAACACGAGATCTAGATCAGGTAAAGAGTAGAAAATTAATTGACACACCCCTTTTTGTTAAAATACTGGTGTGACCATGGCCACATACGTTCTCACGTCCCTGGTGAATGCAAGTCTGAGTATGTGTGTGAGTATGTTATATATATATAAGCAATACTATAAACTTACGAGCCATAGTACTGGCAGACTTCCCCCACTGCCACAATGGCACTCGTATATTGGTTGGGCTCATAGGGTCCAGGTAGTGGAGAGACCTAGGGTCAGACGGAGCTCCATTACTGGCAGTGAAGTCTATGCCTACAGTGAAGTGGATCTGACAACCTCCCATGATGAAGTTAAGAAAGGAATAAATTGTCCTCTCCTACAATACAAATAAACTATGAAAAGAGAACACAAGATAAAGTATTGTACCTTCACTGATAGTAGCTTGGCTAGTCCAGAGTTCTTCTTCTTCTTCTTCTTTGTAGGATGAATAAACTCCCACTTCTTTCCCAGTCCATCCTAGAAGGCAGCGTGACTCCATTGTCAAATCCACTAACGTTAGCTTATCTATCACCTTACCAAACACATCTAAATTCCATTCAATCAGCCACACCTTACCATTTAATGACTCCAATTAATGTCAAATCTACTTATCAGCCTCACTTAACCTGATCAAATCCTCAACTTATTACTTAATCCACCACCTTACCTAACAATGTTAACTTGTCAACACCTTACCAGACCCCCTCACCTCAGTCTTATGAACAAGTGTGAATGAGTCGTCTGGGTGCTTCTTGGAGAACTGAAGATATGGATCCGACTTGCCAAGGAAGTCCTACAACACACATCCTCACTATCTCATTATATCACCTAGCAACAGCCTCACGTGCATCAAACAGGTTCCTTATTGATCGATCTCTGTCAACTACAATCCCTTGTTCGTGACCACACCCATGACCACACCCATATATTACGAGTAACAACCACCTTCTTGTCCAAGTCTTCTCCTGCAAACTGAAGTTCCAACATGGAGGAGTTCAGAGACACCTCTTCTGTTCTCACCTGGTCAACACACACACACACACACACACACACACACACACAAGTACGTAATTTCAAACATGTAAACACGATTCAGCTCAAGAAGGTGTCCAAGTATTCTGGTTACTTCTTCAGTTGAAGTCACTAATAATGTTATTCCACTTTCTCCTCTTTTTTTCTTTTCTTCCATTTTTATTGAAGTGGGCAAAGTAACTATGTCAGATGATAACCTTATAGTGTTAATTTAAAAAGTGTTGATCCAGGTCCTGTTTATTAAAAGTAAAATGCACTTCTAATCCACTTCAGAGTCTATACAGTGTGTGTCCAGCTGTTCATAGGAACTGACAGGAATGATCAGTTACACCCTCACACATTCTCTCACTCTCACACAAACAACAAACAGTTTCTCACTGTATGTGTGTGTATGTATGTATGCATTGGAATGCTATAATGCGGTCTGATCATCTACACATGACTATCATGTGACATGTATAGAGAATATGTAAAATGTGAATAGAATGCCTCCCTCCCCCACCACTCACTGTTATTGTTCCCTTCGTCTCTTGTGATTTCTTCCCTTTACCTCCTTCTAGATTACGCTGGAACGGACAGGAACTGACAATCTGGTCATAACATGCCAACATCCTCACAGTTTGTGGGCACTAAAGGAAGAAGACCTCACCTCTCCCAAACAACACTCAAGTCCTCCCAGATAGTCGTCATCTTCCAGAGAACTGGTGGCGTTGTCCAGATCGTACACCGTCAACTTCAGCTCCTGCACTTCCTCAAAGAAGTAGTCCATCTCTATGGTCATGGCAAACTCTGGGTTCAATGTGTTCTTCAGCCATTCTGTGCGACCATACTACGACGAGACACACCCACATGGTAAAGGGTAGCTAGTTGAGCCTTCAAAGTACGTATAAGTTCTTATTTCTGTACATTTTTCGTTGCGAGCTTTAATAATTGATCTGCCTTCAAGAGTAAAGATGATGTAGGCTGAAGTGACACATTTTCTCTAGCAATGCTCTTAAGTAAATATTTCAATTATTGATGATCATTATCATAGTCATCATCTTCATCTTGCAGTTATACTAAATATACTAAGTGGTGATGATATCTGTTATAAGAATCAGTGTTACCTGCTCACCTCTGCATAGTCCACGTGACCTGCTCCCTTCAGGTAGACTACGACCATTGGGTCTGATTTGGAGAAGACATCTTTGTCTTGGAGATTAGAGCAAGAGATGCTCAAAGACACTTTTGAACAAGGAACAGGAATACGCGCTGCCGCACGGTCCCCAACTCATCTTTAACAATGCTCTGCAAACTTCAGGCGTAGCCACACCTGGTTACCTGCCTCTACGCTTGGGCTGCCGAGACAAATATCAATAGCTACAGCGCAAGCAATACAGCTCAACAGATCGACCCTTTACCTAAATCATAGCCTCACTGGACCAATCTCTGTCATTATAAATAACACATATTTTCGAAAGATGGTTTGGATCATTTTTATTTGTGTTTCTCATAGGGTTTCACCTAATTTTCACTCACTCCCTTCTAATAGTTCTTAGCTATAAACCTTTCCTGTGGCTAGCAAAAAAAATTGTAAAAAATTTTTACACTTGAACGATGTTCTTTATTTATTTCATAAAATGAATGTGGCTTTCTTAGTGATGAGCTTCTAGCTCTTCCAAATGATAAGTATATAGTTTGCCTTTAACTAAATGTCCTCATTGTAGTGTTGAATTCTTCGACACACAATTCAATCCACCATTCTATTACACAAACAATACCAATTATAATAATAACAATATTACAATAAAAACTAAATGCTTACTAGAGTCGTTGCTGTATTTTATCTGCCACTAGTTTACAATAGTCCACTTCAGATAAGATAGTAACAAACTCCTTGAGAGCTGAGGGTCTGGATGATAAGACTGAACGGACATTGCCTAAAAGAATTCTTGCTCTGTGTTTGTCAGTCAAGTCCATGCGCTGGATGAGTTGGTCATAGGCATCTTCAGTTACGAGTCCAATACTGTAGCAGTGATCAGCTACTGTCATGACACAAGGCGTCACTGAGAGGACCAAGTCAGGATACACTCTCAGAAATATACTCAAGTTATTGCCACCTAATAATAAAACACTTTCAATTATTATAAATACAAACAGAACTTGACTTACTTTTAGAGATCTCTACCACAGGATCTTTCTTCTCATATTTCTAATACCAAATAAACAAGAGATAGTTATTACAAGTTAGAATACATGTTCTATTCCTGCATACCTGTCCATACCAAATGAGGTGTCTGTTCTGAAGTGCAATTCCTTGTGAATTGATGACGCATGCCATGACCGAAGGAATGGACTCTGCTTCATGAACTAACCCGAGATGATTCCCTCCTTCATGTGAACGACAGTCAAAGGCAAACTGGTAGTCCATGGAGCTGTTGTAGTTCATTCTGGAACTAGCCTTCTTTAGAGTGGCCTCTATTTCTTGTTTTAGAGCAGTACATTCGTGGTGAATGGAGTCTTGGAATGTAGAATCACATGAAACTACGACTTCAAAATAGTTGCATCGAGATATGAATGCCACACGAATTCGTTTAGATCCGTACATAAAGTGCACCATGTTTTTCTTGACACCTTCTCTAATGAAAGAG
>WLWD01004923.1_pt1 | contig 16649 bp, 11 predicted proteins | sample 6712731 | NCBI WGS metagenome assembly WLWD01 (sample SAMN12718690, study PRJNA576275) | sponge metagenome | isolation source: marine sponge | host: Mycale hentscheli | place: New Zealand: South Island, Marlborough, Capsize Point | collected 2014-11-01
GTGTGTGTGTGTGTGTGACTGGTACATGGTTGCCGACAAGTTCTGTGAGGTGTGTGTGTGTGTGTGACTGGTACATGGTTGCCGACAAGTTCTGTGAGGTGTGTGTGTGTGTGTGACTGGTACATGTGGAATAGGTGGGTGTGTGGCATAGGAAGAATGTGAGAGGAGTGCTTGGGTTATCTCTTGTCCTAATTTATTCTTTGCACACACACACACACACACACACACACATGCTATTTTCATCTACCAACAGCTGCAGAAGGCAGTGGGCCAGGAGTTAACAAAAGTTCACTTAGTTCACAACTTTGCTTCTCTACTTAAAGACCCTGAGGCAGAAGTGAGAGCTGCATCTTCAAACAGACTCAGAGGTAAGGACACACCCCTCTATAGTTACACCCACCATGTGGATAGGAAGTGCAACAAGATTAGAGGAATACCCACAAATTAAAGCACACCCAAACTAAAGGACATACCCTCTCATCAGCTGGCAGAAGGTTGCACAACAACCAGCTAGGAGACACATCACACTTTAGCTGTGGACGTACCTTCTGTTCAGGGAGGTGCCTTGCTTACCGTCTAGATAAAAGATACTACATACACAAATTTTATTTGTACTTTATTTGTATGTGTTTCAGAATTCTCTGAAAATCTTGGGGAAGAGTATCGGACGGACGCCATCATCACTCAGATCATGCCTTGTGTGTCTCAGTTAGCTAACGATGCCAATCAGCACGTGAAGAGTGCTCTTGCCTCAGTCATCATGGGTCTCTCCCCGATCATTGGCAAAGACAAGTGAGAAACTAATAAATGTAGGCTGTAAATCAGGTAGGGTGTGTGGCAAGATAATGGGTGTGGTCAGCATAGCCGCAGTTATAGTCTGTCTAAGTTGAGCATGCTTAAGCAACCAGGATATCAAAACAGTAGTTCTAGCTCTACTTGTAACAGCAGCAACTATGCATTGAGTTTGCAGAGTGGTCAAATTATTTCTAAACTCCAGAAATGGTAGGAAAGTAACACTAACATAGGGACATTCCATGTCAAGTGAGACCAAAAACGTCTCAAGTTTCGGACTTTATTGGTCCAGATTTTCTCAAAATTGGTATAGTTACATCTTGGGTTGTTTCATGCAAACCAAAGAAAAAAATTAATCAAGGTCACATGACCTAATAATGCAACATAAGTGAACTTTTGACCTTTAAGCACACTTCGTCAACTTCAAAAATTTTATCTCCAGTTTGACTTGTCCTGTTGACATGCAACTTTTTTTATTGGAAAGTTCTTGTCCTAAGGAGACTAATTTTTTCAGTTAAATAATAAAAAAACTACCCTAAAATTCCAAGTCATTGATTCGACCTTTGACCTTATCTAATTGTCAAATTGGGGGGGGGGGAATTTTTGACACAATGTTAGAATAAGCTTTGCTACACTATTCTAAAAATTTTAGAATTTAGAATTGGGACAACAATGGGATCACTCACAATTACCACTCAAACATCATTAGTCAAAGTTTTGTTATTACTTACTATCACGAAAATGGTGAAAAATGCCAGTTTAAAAGTAATCTAAATTAATAAACATTTTAAGCAAGAGTTAAGTCTTTTTGTGTCTCTGTGAGTGCAGCACTTGCTTTCTGTGTGTCACTCCTGCTCAATTTGTATGTGCAACCAGTAACTGCTGTAGGATTTATCTACATTAAAACATCATTGATGTTGACAATGAGTTATCTTGAGGCCATGGAAAAATCAAATCTGCTAGCTAAACTTTGCTCCTCAGCTTTCCACTCTGCTGTTGTCATGAACTCACTCTGATCAGGCTGACATCCTAAAGAATCAAGTGATAAATCAGAGATACTGGCAAAAAAGACATTATGATGAAAAACTTGGACTTGCCAACCCTGCACTATTGGTGATAAAATCTACATGTTGCAATCAGCAATGAGTGTGCATTCGGCTGATGAAAGAGCCCAGTTACTGCAATAGAAATTACATAGCCTATAGAAAATTGTGTCTTGAATTGTATATTGGCCCACATGAGCCTAATGGGAGATTGTGTGACTACATCCATTCACGTCCCATTCTATAACTTTAAAATAAAATTAAGTAATGGTTACTCTAGCACTATAAAAATAAAAAAAATTCGAATTTTTTACACTTGACGATTGTGGAGGGTCAATGGTCAAATTTTTTTAAGTGGGTAACAGTACTTGTTGCTTTTATTGTAATGGCAGAAATAGAATCTCTGCACATAGAGCTTTCAAATGAGCCAAGTTGCATGTCAATAGGAAAAACAGAACTAGAGTTATAAAATTTCATCCTTATCAGAGTAACCATAAAAGGTCAAAAGTTCAAATCAGCGTAATTAAAAGCAGATCAACCTATGAAGTTCAAATTTTAGTTGAGCATTTATTTTGTCATTATGAATTTGGAAATAAATTAAAACGTTAGTGTCCGCTGCTTGGTCTCAGTTGAGATGGAATGTCCCCGTATTGGAATGGGGGGAGAGAGAGAGCTGCAGCTTCCTGTTCCACATGCGCCCGAATGTAATACAATAAACTCTAGTGTAAGTTATGCGGGTGTAAATATGTTTGACTAGGTGTTTACACTGAACTAGTGTAAGTTATGTGGGTGTAAATATGTTTGACTAGGTGTTTACACTGAACTAGTGTAAGTTATGCGGGTGTAAATATGTTAGACTAAGTGTTTTACGACTGAACTAGTGTAAGTTATGTGGGTGTAAATGTGTTAGACTAGGTGTTTACACTGAACTAGTGTAATTTATGTGGGTGTAAATATGTTAGACTAAGTGTTTTACAACTGAACTAGTGTAAGTTATGTGGGTGTAAATGTGTTAGACTAGGTGTTTACACTGAACTAGTGTAATTTATGTGGGTGTAATAAATGTTTAGAAAGACGAATGGTTTTTACCAACTGAACTCGTTAAGTTATGTTTGGGTGTAAATTGTTTAGACTATGTGTTTCCACTGAACTAGTTTTTGTTTTTTTTTTGTATTTTATGTGGGGTGTATTTGTGTTGCATGCAATTGTTTTCTTCTGGTTTGCACCAATTGCTTCCTCATTGCCATGCTTGTGATCATGCAACCTCAACGTGGAACAGGTTGTGTGTGGTGTCCATTGCAAGTGGGTGTGGCATCGTGTGCTTCGCTAGTGTAACTGTGAGTGGGTGTGGCACGGTGCTTCAGCCTAGTGTACTATGAGTGGTGTGCACGTGTCTTTCAGCTTATGTACTATGAGGGGTGTGGCATCGTGTGCTTCAGCTAGTGTACTGTGAGTGGGTGTGGCATCGTGTGCTTCAGCTAGTGTACTATGAGTGGGTGTGGCATCGTGTGCTTCAGCTAGTGTACTATGAGTGGGTGTGGCATTGTGTGCTTCAGCTAGTGTACTGTGAGTGGGTGTGGCATCATGTGCTTCAGCTAAGTGTACTGTGAGTGGGTGTGGCATCGTGTGCTTCAGCTAGTGTACTGTGAGTGGGTGTGGCATCGTGTGCTTCAGCTAGTGTACTATGAGTGGGTGTGGCATCGTGTGCTTCAGCTAGTGTACTATGAGTGGGTGTGGCATTGTGTGCTTCAGCTAGTGTACTGTGAGTGGGTGTGGCATCATGTGCTTCAGCTAAGTGTACTGTGAGTGGGTGTGGCATCGTGTGCTTCAGCTAGTGTACTGTGAGTGGGTGTGGCATCGTGTGCTTCAGCTAGTGTACTATGAGTGGGTGTGGCATCGTGTGCTTCAGCTAGTGTACTATGAGTGGGTGTGGCATTGTGTGCTTCAGCTAGTGTACTGTGAGTGGGTGTGGCATCATGTGCTTCAGCTAAGTGTACTGTGAGTGGGTGTGGCATCGTGTGCTTCAGCTAGTGTACTGTGAGTGGGTGTGGCATCGTGTGCTTCAGCTAGTGTACTGTGAGTGGGTGTGGCATCGTGTGCTTCAGCTAGTGTACTGTGAGTGGGTGTGGCATCGCGTGCTTCAGCTAGTGTGTACTAGTGATGCAGATCATTTTCTATTTCAACATTACCGCTTTTTAATTTTTTTTATTAATATATTTAATTATTTATTTTTGGCACTGCTTATTTACGGTTTTCTTTTGTTCTATTTTAGCACTATAGAATATTTATTGCCGCTGTTTCTGATACAACTTAAGGATGAGGTAAGATATCTTTTCTGGTGTTTGTGTGTGATCATTGCTATTGTCACATCAAATAATTGGTTTGTAGTGTCCAGAAGTTCGCCTCAACATAATTTCCAGCCTAGAATCTGTCAACAAAGGTGTGTGTGGAAATTGTGTATACTGTGTTTTCTCAGAGGGTTCTCTGTTGTAATTCTCTGTCTGTTTATCTCAGAAGGTTCTCTGTGTTTATCTCAGAGGGTTCTTTGTCCTAGTTCTCTGTCTGTTTATCTCAGAGGGTTCTTTGTCCTAGTTCTCTGTCTGTTTATCTCAGAGGGTTCTTTGTCCTAGTTCTCTGTCTGTTTATCTCAGAGGGTTCTTTGTCCTAGTTCTCTGTCTGTTTATCTCAGAAGGTTCTTTGTCCTAGTTCTCTGTCTGTTTATCTCAGAGGGTTCTTTGTCCTAGTTCTCTGTCTGTTTATCTCAGAGGGTTCTTTGTCCTAGTTCTCTGTCTGTTTATCTCAGAGGGTTCTTTGTCCTAGTTCTCTGTCTGTTTATCTCAGAGGTTCTTTGCTAGTTCTGTTTATCTCAGAGGGTTCTTTGTCCTAGTTTTCTCTGTCTGTTTATCTCAGAGGTTCTTTGTCCTAGTTCTGTCTGTTTATCTCAGGAGGTTCTCTGTCTGTTTATCTCAGGAAGGTTCTCTGTCTGTTTATCTCCAGAAGGTTCTCTGTCGTAGTTCTTGTCGGTTCATCTCAGAGGTCGTCCTAGTTCTCTTGTGTTGATCTCAGAAGGTTCTTTGTCCTAGTCTCTGTCTGTTTATCTCAGAGGGTTCTTTGTCCTAGTTCTCTGTCTGTTTATCTCAGAGGGTTCTTTGTCCTAGTTCTCTGTCTGTTTATCTCAGAGGGTTCTTTGTCCTAGTTCTCTGTCTGTTTATCTCAGGAGGTTCTCTGTCTGTTTATCTCAGAAGGTTCTCTGTCTGTTTATCTCAGAAGGTTCTCTGTCGTAGTTCTCTGTCTGTTCATCTCAGAAGGTTCTTTGTCCTAGTTCTCTGTCTGTTTATCTCAGAAGGTTCTTTGTCCTAGTTCTCTGTCTGTTTATCTCAGAGGGTTCTTTGTCCTAGTTCTCTGTCTGTTTATCTCAGAGGGTTCTTTGTCCTAGTTCTCTGTCTGTTTATCTCAGAGGGTTCTTTGTCCTAGTTCTCTGTCTGTTTATCTCAGAGGGTTCTTTGTCCTAGTTCTCTGTCTGTTTATCTCAGAGGGTTCTTTGTCCTAGTTCTCTGTCTGTTTATCTCAGGAGGTTCTCTGTCTGTTTATCTCAGAAGGTTCTCTGTCCTAGTTTCTCTGTCTGTTTATCTCAGAAGGTTCTCTGTCCTAGTTTCTCTGTCTGTTTATCTCAGAAGGTTCTCTGTCTGTTTATCTCAGAGGGTTCTTTGTCCTAGTTCTCTGTCTGTTTATCTCAGAGGGTTCTTTGTCCTAGTTCTCTGTCTGTTTATCTCAGAAGGTTCTTTGTCCTAGTTCTCTGTCTGTTTATCTCAGAGGGTTCTTTGTCCTAGTTCTCTGTCTGTTTATCTCAGAGGGTTCTTTGTCCTAGTTCTCTGTCTGTTTATCTCAGAGGGTTCTTTGACCTAGTTCTCTGTCTGTTTATCTCAGAGGGTTCTTTGTCCTAGTTCTCTGTCTGTTTATCTCAGTGGGTTCTTTGTCCTAGTTCTCTGTCTGTTTATCTCAGGAGGTTCTCTGTCTGTTTATCTCAGAAGGTTCTCTGTCTGTTTATCTCAGAAGGTTCTCTGTCTGTTCATCTCAGAAGGTTCTCTGTCCTAGTTTTCAATATGTGCCCTGTTTTGTGTCTAATAGTAATTGGAATCAGTCAGTTGTCTCAAAGTCTTCTCCCTGCCATTGTGGAACTGGCGGAGGATGCCAAGTGGCGAGTGAGACTGGCTATCATTGAGTACATGCCTCTACTAGCAGAACAATTGGTGAGTGAAGACTAATGAGGTATAGGTAGTATGGTCTGGGGGAGGGTCACTCCAGTCAATTGGCTATTGATTCTTACACTGACCATTTATGTGTAGGGCAAAGAAGTGTTTGAGGAGAAGTTGAACACTCTGTGTATGCAATGGCTGATAGATAATGTGTTTGCTATTCGTGATGCTGCCACTTTCAACATCAGAAACCTGGTGGAGAAGTTTGGCTCAGATTGGGCTCGGGTAAGTCACCGGGGACTAGAGTAAGTCAGGGGGACTAGGGAAAATCTGGGGGATTAGAGCAAGTCAGGGGGACTAGAGCAAGTCAGGGGGGCTAGGGCAAGTCAGGGGGGCTAGGGCAAGTCACGGGGGACTAAAGTAAGTCAGGTGGACTAGAGTAAGTTAGGGTTGTTAAATGTTACTGTTTTCCTGTCAGGTCGCCATTCTTCCACGGGTCTTAGCGATGGCCACAGACTCTAACTACCTCCATCGCATGACTACTCTCTTTGCTGTGAACCTTCTGGTGGAAGTTTGCTCTGAGGAAGTTATCAAAGACACCATGCTCCCTGTGGTGCTAAAACTAGCCAAAGACCCTGTACCCAATGTCAGATTCAATGTGGCCAAGTCAATGACCAAGCTGTCTTTAAAAGTTGTGGAATCGTAAGTTAAATTTGTTGTATTGGGCGAGTGTGCTGAGTTGTATTGGGCGAGTGTGCTGAGTTGTATTGGGCGAGTGTGCAGTGTATTTATTGGCCAATTGTAATATAACATGTTCTTTGTTTCTAGAGTTCGTGATGAGCAGATTTTGCCAGTCTTGAAGACACTAACAGAAGATACTGATGCTGATGTCAGGTATTTCTCTGATGAAGCGCTCACAGTCCTAACTGAAATGAAGTAACCATGTGAACACAACCGATGCAATAGCTTATTTTTTATGTTTAGATGTCTGTGAACCAAATGTGCAGCAATTTTACCTATTATGATTAAACCTACTTTAATTGGAGGGTGGGTGGAGTCTGGGAGGGGATCTAACTGCATAACTTCTCTATCCCTTCTATATATTGTTAATTGATTCCATATTCCATGTTTTGTTTAGTATTAACAGAGTGAGAATTGCTAAGTGCATTAACTGATCTTACTGACAAATGATAGATTTGGTAATGCAGTCGGTAGTGAAATGATTTTAGTAATGGCATGTGTTAACTCTGAGGTTCTGCTGCAGATGAAGGATTGTGATGTTCTGATGAAGACAAGAACTTCTTGAATAAGTCCACTTCCATAAGTTCTTTTTCATCTGCCACACAAAATACATTTACCCATCTGTCTAGCTAATCTGTAACACTAACCACCATCTGTCTAGCTAATCTGTAACACTAACCACCATCTGTCTAGCTAATCTGTAACACTAACCACCATCTGTCTAGCTAATCTGTAACACTAACCACCATCTGTCTAGCTAATCTGTAACACTAACCACCATCTGTCTAGCTAATCTGTAACACTAACCATCATCTGCCTAGCTAATCTGTAACACTAACCACCATCTGTCTAGCTAATCTGTAACACTAACCACCATCTGTCTAGCTAATCTGTAACACTAACCACCATCTGTCTAGCTAATCTGTAACACTAACCACCATCTGTCTAGCTAATCTGTAACACTAACCATCATCTGCCTAGCTAATCTGTAACACTAACCACCATCTGTCTAGCTAATCTGTAACACTAACCACCATCTGTCTAGCTAATCTGTAACACTAACCACCATCTGTCTAGCTAATCTGTAACACTAACCATCATCTAGCTGGTCATCAGAATCCTCAGACTCTTCTTGCCCCATAGGCAGTCTTACTTCAGGCAATGATGGCAACTTCTCTTTGAGCTGTGTGCTCTTTTCATTGCCTTGGTTAAAATGGACTGGTTTACCTTTCCCCATGTCAGCTTGTACTCGCTTCAATTCACTCTCTACTTTCTTCTTGGACTCAGCCTCCTAAGATATAACAGAAACTACCATTACCACCACCCTACTATTAGTACTACCCTAGCAACATGGTGCCAACCAAGACTACCCTAGCAACATGGTGCCAACCAAGACTACCCTAGCAACATGGTGCCAACCAAGACTACCCTAGCAACATGATGCCAACCAAGACTACCCTAGCAACACGATGCTAACCAAGACTACCCTAGCAACACGATGCCAACTGAAACTACCCTAGCAACACGATGCCAACCGAGATTACTCTAGCAACATGGTGCCAACCGAGATTACCATAGCAACACTGTGCCAACCAAGACTACCCTAGCAACACGATGCCAACTGAAACTACCCTAGCAACACGATGCCAACCGAGATTACTCTAGCAACATGGTGCCAACCGAGATTACCATAGCAACACTGTGCCAACCAAGACTACCCTAGCAACACTATGCCAACCGAGATTACTCTAGCAACATGGTGCCAACCGAGATTACCATAGCAACACTGTGCCAACTGAGACTACCCTAGCAAAACGATGCCAACTGAAACTACCCTAGCAACACAATACCAACTGAGATTACCATAGCAACACGATGCCAACTGAGACTACCCTAGCAACACGATAACCAAGACTACCCTAGCAAAACGATGCCAACTGAAACTACCCTAGCAACACAATACCAACTGAGATTACCATAGCAACACGATGCCAACTGAGACTACCCTAGCAACACGATGCCAACTGAGACTACCCTAGCAAAACGATGCCAACTGAAACTACCCTAGCAACACGATGCCAACTGAGACTACCCTAGCAACACGATGCCAACTGAGACTACCCTAGCAACACGATGCCAACTGAGATTACCATAGCAACACGATGCCAACTGAGACTACCCTAGCATCACGATGCCAACTGAGACTACCCTAGCAAAACGATGCCAACTGAAACTACCCTAGCAACACAATGCCAACTGAGATTACCATAGCAACACGATACCAACTGAGACTACCCTAGCATCACAATGCCAACTGAGACTACCCTAGCAAAACGATGCCAACTGAAACTACCCTAGCAACACAATGTCAACTGAGATTACCATAGCAACATGATGCCAACTGAGACTACCCTAGCAACACGGTGCCAAAAGATTACCATAGCAACACAATGCCAACTGAGACTACCCTATAGTATGTCCAGGTTGAGTTGGTGCGGTAAAAAACGTTAATAACTTTTGAACAGAAGTAGCTACGCTTCCGGGGTTTGTACCATTCGAAAGCTCATGTCGAAATGGTCCAAAAAATTCCTTTTAAAAACTTTAGAGTCAGCGGGGAAAGTGCAGTTTCAAAACTTAATAGAAAAATCAATGAGAATAAATAAAACCACACGTTTCCCGCGCTACACGCGGCGGGATTTAGTCACGCGCTCAAACCGGGCCAAACACGTGTGCAGTACCTCAGAGACAATTGAAAACAAAAAGCAGTCGTAGTTTGGTGACTTCGTTTCTACCCTTCTGCTTGACATTCTGGTTCATTTTAGACTCAGGACTTTGTTGCTATTCAAGGCTATTTAACAAGAGCAAGCTACAATGTGAGGTACGTTTATAACACGGGTTATTTGTCCACTCAGATTTTCTTACCAGTTAAATAGGGCCTATTTATTTAGAAACTCAAGTCAATTTGCTGTTTATTGACTAAGATAATATATATAATTCATCATAAACTCTATATGCCACTATTTATGCTTTAGCTGTCATTACTCCTCATATCTATAGGTACAGTTCTCTATGGTTATGGGGATGCTATTTACCACCCTCCAAATTCAACTGCTGCTTGTAGCTACCACAATTTCATGTCATAAAATTATATAATTATAGCTATGTCGTCCTAAAATTATATTAATATTTGTCAATTTTTTGTATAATTAAAAAAATTGAAATTTAACAAGTAGATAGAAAATATAGCAAAATCATGAATACAATGATATGAATGATTCCGTGTGAAGGACAAAGTAATACTGGAATGTGTGTGGCCACAGCTAAAGGTGTAGGTGATGTACTGGATTCTTCCCGCGATTCTTTTCCTCGAAGATTTGTGCTACATTAGTAGCTCCGGATCACCTTCTAGGGGCTTGACTTGAAAGTTGATGGTGAGGAGCTAGATTGGAGAGCTGACTGTGAGGAGCTAAATAAAGAAGAGATGACTGAGTTGAAGAAGTGGAAGAGTAGCTGGTTGAAAGAAGATATTGGAGAAACAAAGTCGTTTTGTAAATTTTATCTTATAAATGAGCTGAAATGTGGAAAAATACGTGGTGTAGATGGGTGAGCTGGAATGTTCTTTTGACTAAGTTCACTGAAAAGGTAGTGATATTGGTTCTCCTGACTCCAATTCCATCACTATCGCCAGTTCACTGGAGTTAAGCGCACAACACATGAAAGCATTCTATGCGCTATGGCTCCTTAGAATTGCTGCAATTACTGGACATCTCTCAGTAATGTCCCTACTGTCTTTGTCGTAGAGTGTCACAAAGAAAGGAAAAATTATTTGGTAACTAAAACTATAGTTGCTACATTCTAAAACAGATAGACAACAAAATCTCGGGAACTACCGCCCGTCGAACCCCTCGGGTCACTAGTATTGCCCTCGCTACGCTCGGGATGGTACAGCCCACAGTCCTCAAGGGTCTGTGGGAGGTAGATCCCTCGATGGTACAGCCCTCGATGGTACAGCCCACAGTCCTCAAGGTTCTGTGGGAGGTAGATCCCTCGATGGTACAGCCCACAGTCCTCAAGGTTCTGTGGGAGGTAGATCCCTCGATGGTACAGCCCACAGTCCTCAAGGTTCTGTGGGAGGTAGATCCCTCGATGGTACAGCCCACAGTCCTCAAGGCTCTGTGGGAGGTAGATCCCTCGATGGTACAGCCCACAGTCCTCAAGGTTCTGTGGGAGGTAGATCCCTCGATGGTACAGCCCACAGTCCTCAAGGTTCTGTGGGAGGTAGATCCCTCGATGGTACAGCCCACAGTCCTCAAGGTTCTGTGGGAGGTAGATCCCTCGATGTCATTGTCTATCTATCATTTAGTTACAACCAGGCATAGCTGCGGGAAAAAAATGGCAAAGCTTCTTTTCATTTCAACAAGTAAACTACGGTAATAATGCACACCTTAGACCCGTCCCGTTTTTTTCCGTGGGCATCGATGTTTTCGCACATTTGAGCTACTACTGTCATGTGACATTAATTGGTTTCCGGTTTTGCTAAGTGCATTCCTCTTTTGCCACATTTGTGGTTGTGCCAACTCAACCTGGACATACTATAGCAACACGATGCCAACTGAGGCTACCCTAGCAACACGATGCCAACTGAGGCTACCCTAGCAACACGATGCCAACTGAGACTACCCTAGCAACACGATGCCAACTGAGGCTACCCTAGCAACACGATGCCAACTGAGGCTACCCTAGCAACACGATGCCAACTGAGACTACCCTAGCAACACGATGCCAACTGAGGCTACCCTAGCAACACGATGCCAACTGAGGCTACCCTAGCAACACGATGCCAACTGAGACTACCCTAGCAACATGGTGCAAATAAAGACCTACAGTAAGTGCCAAAATTATTTTTTCCAAATTCCGTTCTGTGGAACAGCTGTCACATGATTAAAAACCGAGGAAAAAGCTGATTGGCAGAACAAGGCCATTTCATAAAACACGGCTATTCAATTCGACCACTTCACTGTTTTCATCTTTCCTGTTTTCTGTATGCCTCGCTCTAAGAAATAAAATAAAAAAATCATTGATCAATAAAATGTTCTGATTTTTTGTTTAGGCTCCTGAGGCGGAGCTTTTGGGGTAAAAAAAATTGAAGCCATCCAAAGTTGTTTTGCAAAGAATTGTAAGTTTGACTGCAGCACAGTTTCAATGTTTTCTAGATGTTCGGGCCGGGCCCTTCATGGGCTTAGATTTCAACTGCTGGAGGTCCAACAATATCCAGAAGAAGACCTACGAAGTGCGGACCTGGTTAAAGTGGTGTGCTGTCAGAACTTCGGTCTGCAGCTTTATTGAAGCAAGATAGATTTTTGTACGAGTTATTTAGTTCTATCCCCATAGCATTTAACAGATGATACAAAGCCTTAGCTTGCTGATATAGCTATGGAAAAGTTTCTAGCTAGAAAATATTAGTGAATTGATGGAAAAGCTAAGCCTGTAAGTTACTAAGCTAGGCAATAATGGCCACTTCAACCCTCTACTATAAGCTAGTTATAAGTAAACCACAGTTAGTAGGAATTAAAGATTCTGTGAGTCGAGTTCATAGATAGAACAACAAAACATTGCTAAGTAACTACGGGTAATAAACCCTTAACCCTTTCGACGCCGTAACAGGCGAGAACAGGTCCGTGTTCTCCGAATTTAAAAAAAAATAATCTATTTTGGATTAAGCCGTCATTTCTTTTTTATACGTAAAGTAGGCATTGTACTTCCTTTTAAACAATATTGAACCCGTATGGGCTGGTTAAGTTTTTTTTTTTAATTGTCTGAAAACGGTGATCGAGAATTTTTTTTGACCGAGAATTTTCAGGACGCCTAGCACCCAACTTTTTTGTTGCCTACGGACTTCAAACACTCAGAATAGAAAGTATGAAGCCCATAGAGAGTCCCTCAGCATTTTGAAAGAATATGGATAAAACCAGACATCAAGAGCAATTGATTGGGCTAGTTCCTCGGAGTCTCCTCAAAACCTGTTGTAAGAAGGACTGGTTCTGGTTAATGTCAGGCTTTTAGAAGTTTATTTAGCTTGTTATAAGGCTATAGCTACTTACTATATATGCCTGGCTGTTTGTTGGTGGATTTTTGCGGTTGCTTTGTGGTAGAAATTCAAAAATCAAATTCGAATCTAAAAGACGCCCGAAGTGTTGAAGAAAGTCAGCGTGGAAGGGTTAAGCTATATGAATCAGCTGCCCTAGTGAAAAAATTGAAATTGAGATATAGGCTCCAGAAGTAAGTCATCGGAATCTTTCTCCAAATTCTGTTTTTGCAGAATTAGTCTTAGTGACCCTTACTCTTCGTCTGTGCCAAATTTCAAATGTCAAAACCACTTAAAAGACCCCAAGCGTGCCGTGGAAAGTCAAGCTATTTTTTATTCTCTCTCATTCTCAAAATATAATAAACAGGGAATGGGCGGGGTTTCAAACTAGCAGCTAAAAATATGACATAGCTTTGAGACTATTGCATATAGCTTACATCTGGCTGAAAGTTTACCACTATGTCCCATTGAGTAGCCAAGGATTCCGACAAGACCTTCTGTGCGATGCTACAAAAGCTAGAAAGAACTCGACGCAAAACTTCATTAGTCTCCGTTAAAAAGCTGCTGCACGATTTAATTGCATATGGAGAGTACGCCATTAAGTATACCAAAACGTTAAATATACTTGGAAGTGACAATTCAATTTATGTTTTCGCAATTTCTGGTTCAAATGCTTTGCCAAATACAGCCCACCAGTTCAACTGCCAGTTTCTCTGCGTGTTGAAAGTTTTACCCTCCAGTATTTTACCACTAAGTGGAGGTGAATTGTAGCTTACTATTAGCATAAGAAAACTCAACTTTTTTGGTGTGTGTCATAAGGTCCCTTTTCCTAGACCCACTACATGTTAAAATAATTCAGTTAACTTTAGTAAATGGGCTACAGCTGGAACTGTTTTTGGCGCCTACTGTATCTATCTCATGTATAGATATATAGCTACTCCTAACAGGACTCACTCTAGCTTCCTTCATCTTCAACACTTCAGGATAGTAGTCACTACAACATTATAATGCAAGTGAAGTAACATTACATTCATATATGATGACACCTTACCCAATAAACTCTTCTCTGGCATTATCCACCAAATTGAAGAATTCAGTTACACCAAGGCCTAGCAATGAAGATACACCCACTGACTGTTCACATACATACATACATACATATATACATAAATGTATACACACATACGTATATACACACATGCATACATACATATACACATACATATGTATACATACATTCATACCTGTAGCATGTACACGTAACATACACATAGTGTATCGTGTAATGTAGATACCTTGAGATAGTGTATCGTGTAATGTAGATACCTTGAGATAGTGTATCGTGTAATGTAGATACCTTGAGATGTTTGTAGAACTCGTCCAGGACTAGACTCATAGATCGAGTCAAGTTTGATGCATACGATGTTTCCTAGCAACACAAACACTTCAGTTGAGCAGCTTCAATTACTCACTATTAACCAGGGGCTAACTATTTGAGTCAGGTGATATAAATCGATCCTTTACCTATCTGGATTATAAGTATAAACATTATGCAATGCAACCGTGACAACCTATCCAGTTATTTCAAACACTAACATGATATTACATTAGTGGTTCAAACACTAACAATATTAGATTAGTGATTCAAACACTAACACGATATTATATTAGTGATTCAAACACTAACACGATATTATATTAGTGATTCAAACACTAACACGATATTATATTAGTGATTCAAACACCAACACGATATTATATTAGTGATTCAAACACTAACACGATATTATATTAGTGATTCAAACACCAACACAATATTAGATTAGTGATTCAAACACTAACACGATATTATATTAGTGATTCAAACACTAACACGATATTATATTAGTGATTCAAACACTAACACGATATTATATTAGTGATTCAAACACTAACACGATATTAGATTAGTGATTCAAACACCAACACAATATTATATTAGTGATTCAAACACTAACACGATATTATATTAGTGATACAAACATGAACACGAAATTAATTGGTAATTAACTTTACCGGATATTAATATTCTAAAAGCTTAAACTGTACCCCTTGTATCAAACAGATCTTACGCACTCTACTGTAACTATGGTAACTACCTGATCCAAAGCTTCATGAAAGACTTCAAAGTCATTCATCCATTCCACAGCAAACGTGTGATCCACAACATCTGTCTTGTTCAGAACAACAATGAATGGCAGCTTTGTCTTGTAAAGAATACTACATAACATACCAAAATATACCATAACAACCACTGGGGAACTCAGAACTGGTTCTACAAACACTGGGTGTCCAGTAGAACTCAGAACTGGTTCTACAAACACTGGGTGTCCAGTAGGACTCAGAACTGGTTCTACAAACACTGGGTGTCCAGTAGGACTCAGAACTGGTTCTACAAACACTGGGTCTAGTAGGACTCAGAACTGGTTCTACAAACACTGGGTGTCCAGTAGGACTCAGAACTGGTTCTACAAACACTGGGTCTAGTAGGACTCAGAACTGGTTCTACAAACACTGGGTCTAGTAGGACTCAGAACTGGTTCTACAAACACTGGGTCTAGTAGGACTCAGAACTGGTTCTACAAACACTGGGTCTAGTAGGACTCAGAACTGGTTCTACAAACACTGGGTCTAGTAGGACTCAGAACTGGTTCTACAAAGGACTCAGAACTGGTTCTACAAACACTGGGTCTAGTAGGACTCAGAACTGGTTCTACAAACACTGGGTCTAGTAGGACTCAGAACTGGTTCTACAAACACTGGGTCTAGTAGGACTCAGAACTGGTTCTACAAACACTGGGTCTAGTAGGACTCAGAACTGGTTCTGTCAATGCTACTTCGGAACATTTAGGCCTTGAAGCTGCTATTTCTCGAGCTGCTGATTCTCTCGGATATATTCTAAAAAGTGAGCCGGAGCAATGTTTGAAAAGTTTGTAGCTGATAAAGATGTCTTTGTCTGGTTGCCTACTGGTCTTGGTAAGTCTCTCCACTACACACTACTACCTCGGTAAGGAATGATTTACACACACGTTTAGAGGCAGCTTTAGTAGCATTCTTGATCATTACCGCAAAGCTTTAATGAATTCCAGTAAAACGAAATTGGTGCATGATGAACACCAGACCCTTTCCCTGCGTAGCGGTTAGGTAAAGGGTCTGGCTAGCGAGACTAGGACACAACCACTACACCACACATACCCATACATACATACACACATATATATATACAATAGAAACAAACAAACATAAATACACATACATATACACACAAACATACATACATACGTACCTATACACATACATACACACACACATACATACCTACAAGCGTAGAGCATGTTGGACATGAATGTGACTGGGTTCACACTTCTCACTATGTCCATCACATACACTATCACCGTGGGAAAGGAGGATGCCTGGAGGGCAGAAAGAGGGGGGAGGGGCAGAAAGGTAGAAACTCATGATAACAATAATGTAGCAAATATCTCAACAAAAACACTTCTATACAGTGCTCCAGTGAGACACTTCTATACAGTGCTCCAGTGAGACACTTCTATACAGTGCTCCAGTGAGACACTTCTATACAGTGCTCCAGTGAGACACTTCTATACAGTGCTCCAGTGAGACACTTCTATACAGTGCTCCAGTGAGACACTTCTATACAGTGCTCCAGTGAGACACTTCTATACAGTGCTCCAGTGAGACACTTCTATACAGTGCTCCAGTGAGACACTTCTATACAGTGCTCCAGTGAGA
>WLWD01005054.1_pt1 | contig 16635 bp, 17 predicted proteins | sample 6712731 | NCBI WGS metagenome assembly WLWD01 (sample SAMN12718690, study PRJNA576275) | sponge metagenome | isolation source: marine sponge | host: Mycale hentscheli | place: New Zealand: South Island, Marlborough, Capsize Point | collected 2014-11-01
TGATGATGGACAGGCAGTGAATGCATGATAGATGATGATGGACAGGCAGTGAATGTGTGATGATGGACAGGCAGTGAATGTGTGATGATGATGATGGACAGGCAGTGAATGTGTGATGATGATGATGGACAGGCAGTGAATGCATGATGATGATGATGGACAGGCAGTGAATGCATGATAGATGATGATGGACAGGCAGTGAATGTGTGATGATGATGATGGACAGGCAGTGAATGTGTAATGATGATGATGGACAGGCAGTGAATGCATGATGATGATGATGGACAGGCAGTGAATGCATGATAGATGATGATGGACAGGCAGTGAATGTGTGATGATGATGATGGACAGGCAGTGAATGCATGATAGATGATGATGGACAGGCAGTGAATGCATGATGATGATGATGGACAGGCAGTGAATGCATGATAGATGATGATGGACAGGCAGTGAATGTGTGATGATGATGATGGACAGGCAGTGAATGCATGATGATGATGATGGACAGGCAGTGAATGCATGATAGATGATGATGGACAGGCAGTGAATGTGTGATGATGATGATGATGAATGAATGAATGAGACTAAGTTAAAACTTGTGAAGAATTTTGACCCAGTTACCAAACTGGGAAGAATGGTGCAATGCCAACAGCACAATGACCTGAAACTCAAAAACTAGTGAAGGAAATGGCCTCAAACAGTTTATACACAGAAATACATGTACTAGTTTCTGCATGGTGTACAATATTATCACGCATGAGTTAGCTAAATACATACCTTAGCATCTATCAAACTACCCCTGCAATCTCCCAGATTGCAATCCTTGTTTATTTAGGAAGTGCTATCTCATCCACTTAAAATTGTTTTATTTGATGTGTAAGTTGAAGCTATAATTATCATAACTATTTCTTTAAGTTGAATATAGTTTTGCTGTGCAACTATCACTTCCAGTTTTTTAACATCTAGGAGAAAGCTAGACTCAATTAACTTTTCCTTACCATTGGTCCTGTAATGGCTGGATAATCTATTATCATTGCCTGTTGGTGACTGACAGTTGTTGCAGTGCAACTGATACAATTGTGGTCATTCAAAGTGTAACATTTTGTGTGTGTGTATGTATATTACATATAATCCAACAATACTTTGGTGTAGTGGTGCAGTGGCTTCTAAAATCATGTCTAAGTATGGATGGGAAGCAGGCCAAGGTAAATGCTCAAAATATTGATTCATCAACACAAACTGTTGATTTTTTATTGTTAATATAAAATGTTTAAATAAGTATATTGCATTAGCATTACAGTTTAAATATTTTTTATTCCAATTTAAATTAAGTAGGGTTGTGGTCCTAAAAACTCCAGCTGTCGGCGTTTTGAGTTGGAATATATAGCATTTTTGGATGAAATTCTTATATGGTGTAGCTTAGATTAAAACTGGGGGAAAAAATCATCTTATATTGGGTCATAAAATTTTAATTTTTTATTATTGTCTTGCTCACATTGAGTTTTGGCACCCATTCATTTCTATGAAGCATTAAGCAATCTAACTCAAACCAAGTATGTATCCACTTTTTCTTTGACTTCATGTAATTTTCCTTCCTGCTACTTTATCTAATAATTATTTGTTCCAATGTTCTTGTCTTCTTGTCATTGTTTCATTTGATATCTTTGGGTTTAGATAGCAGTGGCTCGATAATCCATGTGATGTACTATTTCATGCTTTAATTTATTCACAGGTTTGGGTAAAGCTTCACAAGGAATAAGTACCGCTCTGGCTGTAGAAAAGACAAGCAAGCGGGGTGGGAAAATAGTGAATGCTTCTGCTGATATTGGTAAGATTGATTGAAGTCAATTTATTGACGTTCTGCATGGTTTACTTAGCCGACCACTTTTTTTTGTTGTTGTTGTTGTTTTTTTGTTTTATTGAACTAGGTATAAGCATTGACAGTGTGAATCAACAGTAAATATCTGTGCAGTTTTTAGGGCACATTTGTTTATCAGGGGTTATGAAGAGAAAGCTCAGTAGTTGTGAATATAGACATAGTATCCACTTAGTTAGGTGTTCCAGAATTTGTGCTTTTAAAGTATGCATCATCTTAACCAAGTTTGTCTAAGTTAAAGCAGTTTGTCTACATCAGAAAGTATCCATGTTAAGTACAATCTAGTAAAATGCCATAGCATTTTGTACTTTTTCTTTTCTTTCAAATTACCCTTATGTTCAATTTTTGTAGATGAGGAAATGGAGCAAGATAAAAAGAAATTGGAATCTATGGCAGATATCATGAAAAGTCCTACTAAAGTGGTTTTGCTTTTGGTAACCATGCAGTATAAAATTATTCACTTGACTTATTTATAGTTTATGTGTTATTCTTTTAGAACATGGTTGGTCCTGGTGAAGTTGATGATGATTTAGAACCTGAAACTGCTGAGGAATGCAGAAAATATGGTGCTGTAGAGAAATGTATTATTTTTGAGGTGTGTTAGTCAATAAGCTATGTTGCCACCATTTTGATTATTTTGTGTTTTTTTATATAACTAGATTCAGCAAGGTGCACCGGATCATGAGGCTGTCAGAATATTTGTTGAATTTAGTCGATTAGAATCTGCAATAAAAGGTAATTAATATGGTATTCTGGAACCAGTCTTACTTTTTTTTATTGTGTTTGTTATAGCTGTAATAGATTTAAATGGAAGATATTTTGGGGGACGAACAGTTAAAGCTTGTTTTTTCCCTGAAGATCGTTTTTCAGCATTGGACCTTGCCCCTTAAACATTTTTATCTTCAACATTCACGTTAATATTACAATTTGTTTGTAATTATCAGTAAGCAAGCGAATCATGAGTGATTTGAAATACTAAATATATAGTAGCTCTGGCTAACTTCAGGGTAGATGTAATCACTCATGGTTTGTTTTTAACCACTGAATACCGTATTTCAAGTAGTCATCATTGTGGCCTAAAATATATATTGTGGTTTGCCACTAAACAAACACTGACTACTCCACGTCAGCTACAATAAACTTCTATTTCAGCCTATGGGCTAAAGACTACAGTACTATGGCATCTACTAAGCCAGAAGAAAATTTTAGTAAGCTGTGAAAGTACTTTACTTGATGTAATGTGTTCCCGTTTCCTTTATTATGTGTTAAAATAATAAATTGGGTGATCACAGAGGTTTTGTGCTTTGATAGCAATTGTTGGTTGTTTATTTGTGTCATCAAAGCTCGTGATATGTAATCATGTAGGCTCATTGCTGCGTAGAATAAATTAATAAATATTAGTTGGAGATTATTTAGCTAGTCATAGCATGCATTTTCTTGAAATGTTTCAGTCCAAGGACCTTCTTCAGTTTCACTGACTTTTTACAGTCTGAAACTGAAGAAAGTCTGATGACCGAAACGTTATAATGCTATGATAAGCTAAACCTCCTAACCACATGACGTATGCTTGTGCTAATGTGAGTAATAATCATACACAGCCAGCAGCCTCACTTTGCACAGGTATTAGCTTGAAAGTAGCCAAGCTGTGTAAGTTAAAACTGACGACTGTATGTGGAGGTACCAGATAGTGAGTAAAATGTAGGCCTTACCCACCTGACTCTGAGCTCTGTAGTATTTGTACTTGTGTTAAGGTAGCATCTTCAATATTTTTAATGAGAGAGTTCATTGCTAGCAGTGTTTGATTTCAAGCCTGTGGTGGGAGAAATACGTATAAATAGCTTGATGTTGTGAGAATCTGTCACATATTTACATATGATTTTTTACACAAGCTAGTGTACCTTACCAAAGCTAGTGTACTTTACCAAAGCTTGAAATTAAGTAGTCTGAGATTATTCACATTGTGGCCAGAGGTGCCTAGACAGCCCACTTTCTTCAGGAACAAGAACTATTACTCCTTTTTGAACTTTCATATGCACATTTAGTGTGTACCAGCCATAACTACTATTCTGTAATTTAAAGAAAGAAGAGTTTAGTGACATTAACAATCATTGATTCATTCATACAGGATTTTTTGCTAGGAGGGAAAAATCTTGTAGAGTCACAAAAACCAGTTTAGCCACATGAAAATGGTGAAGTCACGACTATGAAACAGATTGTCAGATGTAAACTTAGACAAACTGATTTGAAGGATCAGAACTAGACAGTCATGGTTTTGAACAGGTGTTAGATGTTATTAAAAACTAGCAGTAGAGCAATTCATACTAAACACCACTGATCAGTCAGGATAAACAAAAAAATTGGAGGGGCTCCCATAGTTTGTATGAAACCCTGTATTTGGAATTTTCTCCAAAACTGACGATGGTTCTTTGAAACTGTTGTGATTACTAGTATGGAGTTATGCCCATGTAAGAGGACCTAGAATTTAAATTAGCTTCATGTGCAAACATGGATTTAGTTTTGCACTAACTGCAGAAAGAAACAAGTAAATGAGAAATACTTAACGAAAATTGTAAGTGATTGTTATTTTATGGCTGAATGAATGTATAAACTATCAAACTACAATTTGTATCTATCTATATAATATATATATATATAGATATATATTTGAAACTAGTCTTATTGTACTACAAGAAATATAGATGCTGTCGCTGTCCATGTAGTTCTTGGATTGACAATTTTTAAGGGACTTTCCTTAAAAAGATGCCTTTATAACAGAGACAGCAGCTTGGTAATAAAAATTGTTGTACACCAATAGAAAATTGTTGATTTAAAATGGAAAATCAAAAGTGCTTAACCATTTTATTTCCACCTCTGTAGTCTGGACATTCAGATGGGGAGGGAGCTCAAGCCCCACCCCCACATGTGGTGGCTTATAGATTTTTTTTTTGAAGTGAAAGTTCTAGATTCTTCCCGAGGTGAAAGTATAACTGAAACGATTGATGTGTGAATGGAGCTTATTGTAGAGATGAAGAATTGTAAAATGAAACTTGTAAAAGATATTTAATAAGTGTAATAATTCAACTGTTCATTTAATAATGAGGTGAAGGGTCCGGCTATGCGAAGCTAGCGCCCATCAAAATTGATTTTGCTCGCAGTTTCGCGACGCTGGGACTTTTTAAACCGACGGGAGGCGGGTAGGTAAAGGGTTTAGTCGCGTAGCGCGTGAGACAACACTGGTAAAGGGTTTACTATTGTTACTTGATCACACCTTACCTTTTGAATTGTAAAGGTGATGAGTATAGATTACCAGAAATTACTTGAAGTCAGTTTAGTTTCAACTGAAAATGTGGAATGTAGTACCATTATAAAAAAGAAAGATCATTCCATCAAAGCTAAATCTGCTGGTTACGAGGTACATCTAAAATATGACTTTTTATGTTGTGAATTTATAACACACTATAGTTCTTCATGTAATTAAACCTCCCAACATCAGATAGAGCTATACAATTGATTGTCGTGAATCAATCTCCATGCCAACATTTGTACTTTTAGCCTACTTCAGATCAAATTGAGGTACTGCTGGAAAGCTTCAGAGACAAGAAGTTCTACAGAAATCAAACCATTACATTTAATGGAGCCACTTACACTTGTATTAAAGCTGATAAACATTCCATATATGCCAAAAAGGTATAAATACATGAGACTAAATGTTTTTAAATGTATAATTTTGCTGATTAGGGAGAGTCTGGATTTGTCTGTGTCAATACAGAGAGCATGCTAATATTTGGTAGTTATTCTTCAACAATGTTGGCAAGTGTCTGTGTGGAAGCTGTAGAAAAACTTGGTAGGTTGGAAAAAAAAATATACCCTAAAATTAGATTATTTTTTCTTTTGCAGGTGATTATTTAATAAACAAAGGATTATGAAAACTTTATTTCATTGAGAAGACCAAAAAAAAGCCAGCGATTAGTGTCGTCAGCGTACTAGGCTAACTTGCTACCTAAAGAGTCATATGACTTTGCTGTACCAAGTCACCACTAATTAATGAACATACTTATGTAAAACTTGTACAGCAACATAAATGAAAATTCTGTTATGATAGTCAATGCAAATCAATCGTGTCCCTCTTCTCTTGAAATGTTCACAGGTTGCTTTTGCATGCAACTTTTAGCTACAGAGCTGAACAACCTAAGGTATTAAATAAAATTGTTACAACATTCTGACATATTTCAAATGGCTTACTTCTCGATTTCTGGTGCACAATGCACAAACTCGTGTTTCCAGAAGTTATAACTAGAGTTCTTTATGAGTTCTATAAATGTGATAAGCAGTCCCCATGGATGTGGTCGATTTACTATCAGCCTCTCCAATAAAACTCTCGTTATCTGTTCTTGTATAACTTCTGCATTGGTCTCGGCAAATAACGACAATAAAGCACAACTGAAAAAATGGGTGTGGCTGTTTGGATATCGAAGTTGATTAGCTATGGCATTTAGGAAAAGATAGCGACCTACAAATGAAAATAAAAACTTTCAACACACTCATATACATGTATATATAAGAAAATACCTTCTGTATCTAAATCAACAACTAGATGTTGAAAGATGTCCATGTGAGCTGTGTGTGCTATAGTGCTGGTAGAAGGTGCTCTTTCTTTACTGTGAATGAAAGCAATAGCTTGAGTACCAACATACAGAACCAGTGCATTCATAAGGGACACATTGTACTGATTGCCAGGTTCACTGGAAACCTAATTCACAAAAAAGAGAACATAAATAAACCAATTCTGTCTGTATCACATACTCTGACTATAATTAAATTGGTTTGTTTAAAATAGCTACTCCAATCAATTGGCATTTTATTTATTACCTAATAAAAAAATTATACTTTAATATATGGCTAACTTCCTCAGGCCAGGTACTTCTCAGTTTGTAGTAGCTTCTTATATTTTTACGATATGACCTTATTGCATTACAATGCACTGTTTATGTGTAATAGAATAGGAACCAATATGTAAAACTATCTTATCTAATTTTTTCAACTCTAACTAGAAAAGGTACAAGAAAATCGTACGACTATTTTTTTAAATTTTGACTAATGCATAACACTAATGTGTGATCAAATTGTGATAGGGATATGTCAGTAAAAGGTGAGCACTGATGTTAGTGCAATGTGCTTAGAATAGTTTTTAAATGAACAAAGAAAATTAAATTAGGATATAGATTAGCATGGCCCTGACAGTTGAAAACAAGACTGTTAAGAGTAAATTACCGTCAAATGGCCTCTTAATTCTTGCAAAAACGACACTGGAGCTCTTGTTCGTATATAATTGTCCAAATCCTGCTCATAGTAATGAAAACAATTTTCAATTTATGTAAGTGTAGTAGATGGGACTTACTTTTTTGAGAGCAGGTTGAATGTATTGAGTATATGTAGGAAGAATACGAGGAGCATGTGAAATGTCTGGCAAAACTTCAACCTGGATAACAGAAGTGATAACTCATGCACAATCATAACAATACATCGTACCTTCAAATTAGGTGTGAATGGGTCTGGCAATCGCATATTTCGAGGGAATGCTGACAAAATCAAATTTCTCATTTGAATACAGTTGGGAGGAATGGCGTCACAGAATGAGAAGTGGTAGTCACACAAGAACTCTGGGAAGTCATGTAAGAGTACCAATAACACTCGCAGAGTTCCCTACATAGTCACAGGTTATTCATACCAACAAATACTGGAATAGAAACGTATTTTACCTTGTAAAGCAACTGGGTAGGTTTGGTTAATTCAGCATTTCGCAAAAATGGAGACAAAAATTTGAAGAGATCAATCAGAAGCTGATGAAATAAATGCCATCCCTAGACCAATAATATATACCAGTCACAGTATAATCATAATAATCACACACATTGTTACTTTAAACATTATTGATTGCACTTACCTTCTGCTGGGCAGATGGCATTAACAGTTTTGCTATGAAAGTTCGATGAGAAATTAGTTCTAGCCAAGAGAAGGCAAATCCAGGTGCTCTACTTGGACGAATAATGTGAAAGACATGGCTAGAGAACAAATATAATTAGAAGATGAGACACTGGAATAGTGGTTATACCATAACCATGGCAAAACAACAAATACCTAAATGCATGCAAGACTGGGAAGTTTATGGCATCAAAGACTGGGTCTGGAGCATTGAGATCGTTGAGAAGCATAATAAAGAAGCGATGATAAGCTAGCTGATGAAACTCTCCATGACGCTGCTCGTGGTCCTGAATGAGGACATGCGAGACCGTAACCAGAACCTAAATAATGTGCAAACATCTAGTGAATTCAAAATTACTATAAATCTATGTTTTTTAATCCTTCACAAATATGCCACAGTACGTATATAACATTGTCTATTTATGTTAGTAGTGCTCATAAATATAAAATTACATAATGATGACCTACCTCAGTGTACATATACTAGTACACTTGCCTTATTCAGGAGGTTTACTTTAGTGACTGTATTGGAAGCATCTCCAGAATATCTCACCAGCACTACTACTAACTTTACAAAAGCATCCATGGTATGATAGCACTTGGCTCGAGCCATAGAAGCACTATTGATCTGCTAAAAAAGCAACAAAACACACAAACAAATCATTTCAGCCTTTATCTTGACGTACTCTCAGCCTTTAGTGTATTAGGTACTGTTAAAAAGGAAAGAGTAAATAGTCGTTGTACATAATGTGTAAAAATCTGTCTCAGCATAAACGTAGACAAAATAAGTCCAGGTATAAATGTACAGTAGAGATATCATTTATCTTATTACTTCAGAACACATGTATGCACACATGCAGATGGGGTACCTGATTGCCATGTTCATTGAGAAGAGTCCGATAGCATAGATCCACACACATCTCTATACTGATCCTGAAAAACCTGGTGATAAGATCATCACTCTTTAGAATTCCTTGCTGCTGGAGCTGTAATAAGCACAGATTTACGTACTCAACAAAAACAATTCAAACTATTTCAACCAAATCACCTGAAGTTTAATATCACTACATGTATATAAAAATTAAAGCACAATCCATTCCCACACATGAAAACAAAGAAATGACTACTTTCACCTCGCCAGTAACCATGGTATCAATCAACCAAAAACCATTTATACAGGTGTTATTAATTTCATACTGTGATAACATCCTTTACTACAACTTGTGGTCATTAATTTGCCTTCTACCTATCGAAGAAAAACATGACATTTTTCTGTTGTTGTTGTTGTTGTTATTTTTCACTTTTAGATACTACATGAAACTCCACTATAAGTGTCAACAAAAAACAACACTTTGTCTGTAAGATATGAGGGGATAGTTTAGTGTTAGTTTAGAGTGTTGCCGATTTAAGGAAACATACAACCATTAGCACTTTACACCTAATTGCTATCATTAGGAGGCACACTCTGTCCCTAACACTTACTCTTGCAACATATGCTGCATAGAGTTTGTCTCCTTCTCGGAGTACTCCCGGCTGATGAAATCGCCGAACCCATTCTGATAGAAGATATTCCACCTATGTATCATGTACATACATATAACATATGTTACAATATTATTACAGTAGACCCTCAGTTATCCGAACTCTCGCTAATCCGAACACCATTTTTGGAGGAGGATTATAATGATATTCATTGGAATTTTGCTGTGCATTAAATATATAGGAGATTAAGACCCCATTCAAAATGACTTATTTAGAATATCCGAACATTTCAAATATCTGAACAACCCTTGGTCCTGAGGTGTTCGGATAATTGAGGGTCTACTGTACATGTATAACCCATGGAAAGCAAACTTCAACTTAAGAAGATGTCATCTAACGCTATAACTACATGTACTGTATATATAGAGAACTAGCTCCAGTTATAAAGTGATAAGGTGAGAGACATAAAGAACTGAGCTCAGAGCTTCCCTGACTCGCACCTTGTTACCTAAGCCTTGCAGCTGATTACCACTGTTACTGTGTGACTCCATTGGCCCTCTAGTCATATTCATGGGAGCATGCTCAGTAGTATAATACTTATGTTAGCCAACACTAAACCACAATATTATAGTATATATTATAAGCACTTTGCATTAAAATGCAGTCACGCTGTTACACACACATTTCTTTGACCACATTTAGCCATGCACTTTGGGTCAATCATTCGCATGGTGCTTCCTTGATTGACTACTATTAGAGAAAAATGCCAAGTATGTTAAATAGTATTTTATCATAAAAAGAGGTTTGAAGAAATTAAATGTACAGCACCTTTTCGTATAGACCAGGAGGATCCTCAACATCACTGGTAGGGCCAACAGGCATCATTCCAACAGTGGGTGCCCCTGGAGCTCTATCCAGATCACCAACACCTACCCCAGCACTTGTCATAATCGAAGTGCCACCAGAGATAAGCTGAATGTCATGACCCACACGAAATGGCTCCAGCAATTGAGCCGAGCTATACGATAAATAAGATGATGATAATTACCATAACAACTAGAGCTTAAAATGAAAACTGGACCCATTTTGACCAAGAAAGTGAATACCATATATAGTTTGGCCATAAACACAATAGCATATTTATACTTTTAAAGGTAGCAGTGCCTTTTATTGTCTGAAACAAATCCGATTAAGTTTGAAAAATGCTCGATTCGAGTTTTGCCCAAACACACACTCACATACATATAATATATATATTTGTACACATATAAATATACACTCTACCAACTTCACAATTGGTATCTTTATTAATTTATTTTCATTTATTTATACTTCTTTTATTTTGCCTTACCTATCTGGCAAATGTTTTATATTGGCTGCTAGCCGGTACAGTGTGTCCTTAGTCTTCAGAAGATCCTTCTGCATGTAACATACGAATGTACAGACAAGTTACCAAAGTATGTATATAGCCTACGTCACAGAGAATTCTGTGAGTGGATGTGTTGTCTTACATCTGTAATAGGAGTCTCCCTCTTCTCAGCGGACATAATGGCATTCACTAACTTGATGCTACAGCTTAGTGCCACTAAATGACGCCCACTCTCAATAGTCTAGACAAACACACATACACAAACATGGTTATACTAAATGTCCCTTCTTCATCACCGTGGAGCTTGGGAACTTACATTAGCCAAAAAGTCATCTAAAAGTTTCATATCAACAATTTGCATCCCAATCAACAAGATAATAGCCCTGGGGCTATACTTGATGTCATCTCTTGCACCTAGCAGGATACGAGTGACATGATGCATAGCCATGACTGGGCCGAGACCACTGTGTCCCTGAATCATTTTCAGAATGAGCAGGTGACAGTCTCGAAAGCTAACAAATAACTCAGGATCACTTGGAGGTGGGTTCATTCCTTCCAATAAACCCTCTAGTGACTGGAGAGTAAAACATAACAATTTTAGTTGTCACAACAAATCTTATTGGAACACCATGTGCATAAAAAATGCTCACCTTCTGAAGCAAAGCAAGTACATTGATGTGGTTTTGAGTGATGCGCAGCTGCATTGTCATATCCAACAAGGATCGCATCATGGAAATGTGAGGGTTATTGTGAGACACCAGGGCCATGCGTAAGTGCTGATTAATTTCTTGAATGCACTTCATTAATATTTGGATGAATTCCTCATTAGGCACAAACTAAGAAATAAATTGAGCATCCACTTCAATTTGTTGAATTAGAACAAACCCTACAATAGTATTCTACACTCAGACTAAAAAAAGTTCTATATATATGTAGCCCTAAACACTGGCCCATACAAAGAGAAAGTTCAATATAACAGTCTCCATAAACCACATTGAAATCTTGTAATAATTTAAAATTTCTAGTCATTCATTTCCCTGTTTTAGTACTATAAGGAAATGGTTGGACAAAGCACATTATGGAACTTTTTACAGAGTACACAACTAACAAATAAATGAATAGCCTACTAAAGAAATACTTAAACCCTTACAATGTATACACAAACCACACTGATATGCCTGTACCTCATAAATATTACATGTTAACTTTTAACACAGCTGGGATATTATAGACTTCCTGATTCAATGATCCGATTTTTTTTTAACTCGTGTCCTAATAGCTACAGCCCTATCAGTTTGAAAGGAACAGCAAAATAGATAATTCTTTGATAAATTGTACAATTCAGACAGAACTTCTCTTTAAACTTAGTGCATCTATTCAGTCTAACACATTGCTTAGGATTGCCTAACTGATTTTGTATGTTCCACATAACTTAGGTTAAGAAACAGTAGTACAAAATTACTCTCTTTGGTGGACAATACCACTGTTGCTCTGCATACATATATAATCACACACACTTACTTCTGACTTGCCAGCATACGCAGGTTCCTACAGTCATATCAACTATGAGTATTAATAAGCTGTATAATCTGATAAATACCTTTTGAACATTTGGTAGAAATCCTGGAATAGACCTAGCAAATTCTTCATACACCGCAGCCTGCTGTTGGGAAGGACCACCAACCTACAATCAAACAAACAATACACACAGAGACACAAGCATGACAATTAGACCATCTAAACAACTTGAACTGTCTTACTGTGAGACGGATTGGTTCAGGCATTCTCTCAGATTGAAAGGCTAGAGCTGATGTGTTATAATATCTTCGTCCTTCATTCCTTGACATTTTGCGAAACTCGAACTCCTATTAAATATATAATATATCATAAGACCAGAACATCTCCATTTGAAAAACAACAACAACTGTTAGTTTATTTCACAAACAAATACACAGAAATACGCACATACCTCAGACAGTCTTTTCTCCATTTCTGGCAATGCTTTCTCCATAGAGGTCTTTTGAATAAAAGCACAAGCCAGTTCTGTATTTTCTGCACTAATTTGTTGAGCAGCTTGATCAATCAAATTTTTTAGTTCTTCAGGTGTACTCTAAAATATATACATGCACATACTTACACATATACACACTCTTACACAGTTTCAGTGGGAAAGAAAGTAAATGAAATGCAATGCCAAAAAAGGAAAGAAAAAAAAAACACATGTCAAAACACACAATAAGTGATTTAACATACTCTGAGAGAAGTAGAAAAAGAGCTCTTAAGATTGGAGCTGATGCTGAGGAGCAAAGGTTCTCTACAAGTAATGAGGGCCATTCCTGCACTCAGATTTTGTACCATGTGCTGAGCTGCCATACGCATCCTGTGAATGTCTGGATCCAAACTGAAGTCCTACCATAAAGTATTAATGACCACTAATAACCCTTTGACTAATGTTTCTAATATACATAGCCAAACAGTTTGATTTTTTTAATTTTTATAATAGTGATGGCTTTTTCTCATCCATTGTGTATCAAACTAAAGTTCTTATATACATCTACAGAACACTGGTTTACCTCAAGAGTCAGGGGGAATGTCTAAATCATCCTTCACTTCTAGACTCTTGTTAGGCTACTATTAGCACTCACCAGCAACTAAACTTATGAAGTTTAATCCATGCAAATATCTCGCAGTGATACCCCCCCCCCCCCCCCCCCCCCCCCCCCCCCTACTCCTCCCCTCTCATTCCTGTAAAGAAGTAATATGGTGAATCAAGTGTGTGCTAGTTGCCCTTCAATTGGACTCTGGTAATCCTTCATAGTGTGAATAGCCAACAAATTCAATTAAAACACTTAACACTGGCTGAGTAATGGTGAGTGTTACACCACAGCACTTTAAATAATGGTGAACTTTATGTTGGCCCTTGGTCATAAAATCAAGTATGTATGACAGAAGACTTCATAATCACTATTTAACAATACCTTTTTAATAATATGCTCTGTGGTTGTTACTGCAACCTTAATAGATCGCTCCATTACTAATGGGAGTAGATCTTGAACAGCTTTCTCCACAGAAGGCTTCACACATTGCTTCAATTGTGGATATTGCTGCAATAAGGCTACCTAATGGATACACATTGCAAAAATGTTAGCATAATTAGAAACTAACAGAGACACTCCACTAATACAGTTTGCTTTTACCTGAGGACTGATTTGTAGATGTGGTGTCATACCACTCAAAGAAGACACATTAATGTCATCCACATGATATTGCGAATGAGCAGCAGGAACAGACACACTGCGTGGTGCTGCTTGTTCTACCATCAATCCATCTATATACAATTGAAGATATTGAGACATTGTACCTCACATTTTAGTGTTACCCAAAAGTTTATCATTTACATAACCAAAATACAAAGTAATGTATTCATGCCCAAGATTCATATACTAACAAAAACCAGATATGTAAGATAGTCACGGTGATGATGAGTGAAACACATGTCATTGTGCCATGTCTAATAAAATAAAATGGATTCTTAGCAGCAACGTCAGAACCAAAGGCTGTACTAATTTTAGTGTAGTAGACACCACTTATAACTTCATCACTGCCTGTCCTATCACAGAATTACCTTTAGGTGCTGATAGTTGGCTGAGTTTTTTAGCTTTTTCTGAACTTCCCAGTAGTTTACTGCGAGGAATGTCCTACAAGTTACCAGCATGGATAAAATAGTCTATCCTATTAAAAACAATCATTATTGACATCTGAAACTCACAGCAATTTCTAGAGAAAGATGCTTGCATAGAACTTCAACTTCAAACTTGAGATTTAGCTAAGAGCAGCACACAAAACATAATCTGTCACACTTTAAGAACACAGACCGGTGTGTGTTGCGGATTATAACAGCCTACAAAATTGAACCTTTAAATCAGGAACTGCATGAAGTTCACACAGAACAGACATGATGGCCATTGTCCATGGATTAGGCGGCTTGAAGACACGACAGTCAGCACACGACTCCAGCACCTTGGCTACAAATGCTACTACATACATTAGCTCCTAGAAAGAAAAAAAAAAGCCAATAAAATAATTATTATATTTAAATGACCATTTTACTATGGAAGCATAAGTACATATACAGTGGTCTATGTGTCACAAAAAATTAATTAACCCTCTCACCGGCAGATAAAATTGATATTTTTTACTGTTATAGTAGACAGTTATCTCAGCCAGCAATGCTGTTGCTCACATGACACCAGGGGAGGCGTGACTGATAGCTGGGCAGAAGAACATCAAGAATAAAAAAATATTTCGCTAAAAATTCCAGTCCTCTGCACACACTCACTCCTCCCTCTAGCCATATTCTTACTCATACTCTTTTTCATCCATTCATTACTTTGTCAACCTTTCTTCATGCTCTCAACATAGTCAGTATTACCATCATCTCAATATTCTGACCTTGCAGAAGTAGAGACATCATCCTTTGAATGAATAGGAAGTCCAAAGTAATTCAGAGAGCAAAGTAGCTCAGTCAAATCATTACTTACTGGGAGTTTGTAAAAAAATTTTTTTTACAGCTGTGACCAAATTAACGCCATATTCCTAGGAAAGCTATTAGGCACAATAAAACTTACCGCCATGTTCCCAGGAAAACTATTTCTTACTGTTTTCTCGAATATACAGCGTAAAAAGCTGTTTTTTTTACTTGGAATATGAAGTTCCATTTCTTCTTTGACATAGCTGCTGGTATGTTCGCTACCTACAGTGCTCTAGTAGCTCTCAAGTTGAAAACTAGTATAGTTTCCTCAACAGGCAACGAAATGGCAGCTTTAGCGAGCAAGTTTAACTCTCTATCCTCGACAGTAGTACCTCAGCGGTAGCTAAACAGTCCTGTATCCCTTACCTTTCACGTTCACAGTAGAAAACGTCGTCGCAGACAAGATCCACCGCCTCAGTTGCAGACAAATTTATCGCCATTTTTCAAACTAACGTCAATTTTATTTTTAGCCCAACTACCTTAGTTACATAGTAGCTATTTTTATTCTAAAAATAAATGTAATAGAACAACACATTAGCCGTGCTCTGGACGCTGCAGCTAAGCTTTAGCGTTTATCGTTTAGGGGAAAATATCTTTTCCCGCATTACGTCATCCATGAGCGCCTATAGGCGCTTGTGCCAGTGAATGGATTAATATGTAGACCCATGTTCACCAACACATTCTTTGTCTGTCCACACTCATGATAGCTACACATGTCTAGTGTTCCTCACTAATAGTACCATATTCTTTATGTACATGTAATTAACCATACTAGTACATGTCAATAATTCAAAAGTGTTTGCAAGCATAAACATTAATGTTTGCTCCAAGTCTATCATGTTGGCCTTAATAATGACTATTACTGTATATGCAATGAAGAGTTTGAAGGTCGGTATCACTGGTACTTTATTTAGGACTATATGGGAACAGCAATATTCACTATACTAAACTAACATCAGTCCATAAATAATGACTATCACTGAGAGAGCATCCCTGACACTTCTGTATCCCTTCCTAAATAACGCTCACCTGTTGGCCTTTATAGTGAGCCTCAAGTATAAGGTCTTTCACAGCAAGATCCTTCAACCACAAATACAAATAAGCAATCTAACCATTTGTGGCTATCGAGACTCACACTTACTATATGCAATATTGGCTTATTCTTAGCCAAGGTCTGCATTCCTAGCCAGTGACCCAAATTCTTCAAAATAGCCCTATCTGAAAAATTATTGCTTGTTTTATCTGCTTGAAGAATAACCTAAATAATAATAATAATAATAATAATAATAATAATAACAATATTGACAAAAATATAACAATAATAACAACAATACTAACAAGAACAATAGCCACAACAATAACAATAAAATAATGACAACAAAAATAACAATAATA
>WLWD01005527.1_pt1 | contig 16588 bp, 19 predicted proteins | sample 6712731 | NCBI WGS metagenome assembly WLWD01 (sample SAMN12718690, study PRJNA576275) | sponge metagenome | isolation source: marine sponge | host: Mycale hentscheli | place: New Zealand: South Island, Marlborough, Capsize Point | collected 2014-11-01
GCGATTGTGGCTGATCTTGAGGCCTTGGGATGTACTCTCACCAGCATTTCAGAAATAGTGGAAGAGGCAATCCCAGGAATCTTGACTAATATTCAAGACGGAATAAATGTGGCTAATAGTAAAGCTCCGTCTAAACGTCGACATGTAAGACTAACCAAAATAAATTGACACTCATAGATATTTAAATTAGAAGAAAAAATGTATATGAAATTTTGTTGTAGTTGTTGTGAGTTAATAAACTTAGCTATAAAAATAATTATTGGTGTGCTTGAATTAGAATGTGAGTTGTGCACACTGTGCACAATATGAAGATGAAGTAATTTCTCTTTTGAATGAAGTTAGATGTAAAGTATTTTACAAAATTTTCTCCTTCAGGTTGAGAGATACATGTTATTACCACACGATTTTTCTACGGCAAGTGGAGAATTAGGTAAGTTCTGGCTGTTCTATTACGTTTTAATAAAGTAATGGTACTCCTTTATCAATATATTGTCAACCCGTTCATATTACTTGGATACTCTGAAGTAGCAACTCCCCAAGCCAAGGCTCTTGTCAAACTGCTGGCTACTTCTTCACGTTCACTGTATCTGAATATTTTAATTATTGCTCTTGGATAATCTAAAATTAGACTATTGTTTATTATTGGTGCTGTTTTATTATTCTAGGTTCTTCTCAGAAGTTGTTGAGGCATGTAGTCCGTGAGAAGTATGCCTTCATTATAGATAACATGTATGACTTTGAAGTACAAGAGTAAATATTTATTGAATGTGCATATGTGTCATGTACTTTCTATTCATAACTAAAGCAATTAATCTTGTGTTACATAAGCATCAAATTATTGGCTTTCTTTATCTATTAAAGTGATTGGTACAAAAATATTTCAACAATCTTATTGCTAACTTTGTAGCTAGTTTGTAAAAAAAAACTACTTTATGAGACTAAAGCACACATTGTTGATAAAATACAGAGCGCCTGTCGGATTAAAATTATTGTACATTGATGAGCCCCTCATCAGTTCAATCTATTAGATGTATTCTCTCTCTCTCTCACAGGCTTTTTAAACAATACAGAATTAAAAATATTTGGTCGCCACCAGGAATCGAACCTAGGACCTCTTGTATAACGTACAAGTGCTCTGCCACTGAGCTACGACAACCAGCCAATGAACAAACACTCCAATTCTGTATTTATACTGCTATGCTACAGTCTCACTCTCAACAGACCAACGAAAATTCTCTTTTTTCAAAGATTCTTATTATTCGTTGAATTTTTTTACTCCTCTAATTTATCACTTCACAATTTCTTTCTCAGCCTTCTTTTACTCATTAGATGTATTCTCTCTCTCTTTCACAGGCTTTTAAGCATATAAAACTTGCGCACAAAAAGTCATACCTTTATCACAAAGTGCACATAGGTGGCATAATTCAGCACCAAGCAGCTCCACTAACTACATAGCTACTTCGTTATTTTTACCATGTAAAAATAGAAATTTCAATATTGTAACTTCTCATAATTATAACTATTATAATAAATAATTCAGTCTCCTAGTCAACATCATCAGTGATGAAGGTTCTGCGGTGCTAAAACATTTCATATATAATAATAATAATAGAAGTTGCAATATTGAAATTTCACAATTTCTTTCTCAGCCTTCTTTTACTCATTAGATGTATTCTCTCTCTTTTACAGGCTTTTTTAAACAATACAGAATTAAAAATATTTGGTTGCCACCGGGAATCGAACCCAGGACTGCTTCGCTTGTGCATTATACAAGCGGTCCTGGGTTCAATTCCCGGTGGTGACCAAATATTTGCCCCAATAATCATTTTGTGATCAGGACCTGCCCACAATTTGCACCTTGGTGACCACAAACTCAATTAAATAAGAAACTTGTTTTCTGGTTTCCTCAAAATAGTTGACTGTTATAAGCATAAGTTTGCCCCAAAAACATTTTCAGATTACGTAACCACCTCCAGCAACTGGTAAGCCACAAGTCTCAATTTTGACTGAACAAAGCATGATATCCTTGTCCTTATTCCATGCATGAATGTGGTACTCTGGTTTAATTGTCCCAGAAGTTATCATGTTAATAACCCAGAGACTCTATTGAATTTTTTATTTAATATTTAGAATTTTTTTAGTAAAATAATGATAATGATTCACATGTTTCTGCTCCGGTTGAAACTAAAACTAAGAAAGATGCAATGACTTGCCAACTGTATAGTATTTATTAGGGAATTGGGAAGCTGTACTATTACTACGAGAGTTGAAATATTTGTGTGAGTATAGCACAGGTAACCGTGTGGTATTCACGATTAATGGCACGAGTAATGAGGATGAAATGCCTGTGAAAGAGAATACATCTAATGCTGAGAAAGAAATTATGCAGTTCAATCTTGTGGAAGACATTATTTGGCAGTGAACCACAACTGCCTATCACACGCCAGACCCTTTACATAATAGTGCGATTCGATAAAGGGTTTATGAGACCTTTAAACTTCAGATCTAAATGCTAGGCTGTAATGACGAATTTATTTTTTCATAATTGGCGAGCGAGCGTAGCGAGCGAGACACTTACAGGGGTAACACAATCGAAAATCGGGGATGTTTATTTATTTATTTATTTGGACGTACGTATGTAATCAAACGCGCGCGGGGAACTTTTTCTCCAAAAAACACGGCTTTTTAGGCTTGACCCCAGTTTATTCTGAAACTGCAGGATTAAGCAAGCCTTACTTTATACTTAAAGCTCCAAAGTGTGAGAAAATTTCTGCGAAAATGCTTGCTTTTCAAGAAACAAACAGTTGATTCGACCGGTTACTATGGCATTGAAGACCCTTTTCCAGACTTAATTTCAAAACTTCGCCGTTTTAGGGGGATACGGAGCTAAAATTACAAATAATAACACTGGTTTATTTTTTACCATAGCTGTGAGCTTGTTCAAGGGTTGAGATTATCAGAATGGCAAAAGTTACCATTAATCAGGTAAGAGAGTGATTTTGTATTTTTTTGCTGAAATAAAAGGTCATAACGGCTATTATAGTTTTTGCATGAACTAAGCTAAAACATAGTAACAATACTTAGTTTTATGTTACCTAACTATCAGGCTCGCTCGCCATTTGTGCTCAAGCACACCACTAGTTATTAACATTAGTAAAAAATAAGTTGCTGGATTCGAGGCCGTCCTTAGACTAGTTGGGCGGAGCCCGACCTCTGCTGAAGGGAGAGGTCGGGTAACAAGCCTATACCCGGGTTTGTTCCCTGCTGCAACGTACGTTGCAGTCCAATCAGATTGCAGTGTGGTTAAATGCTAAGGGAATGGGTGGGCGGACAGGAATACGCCTACGCAGAAATAAAAGAGAGATTTACTGGCGCTTTTTTTTTTTTTTTTTTTTTTTTTTTTTTTTTTTTTTTTTTTTTTTTTTTTTTTTTTTTTTTTTTTTTTTTTTTTAGTGTGCGTGGGTGAAAAGAATGGCTACAAATCCTAAATCCCACGCAATCGGTTCATGACGTCATGATTAGCTGACTCAGCAAGAACAAACCCGGGTATAGGCTTGTTACCCGACCTCTCCCTTCAGCAGAGGTCGGGCTCCGCCCAACTATCCTTAGACCTCTTAGCACAAAAGCGCACGTGTAAGTTTATGTTGCGCGCATGCGTCTAATGTATGTATGTACGATGTGTGTGCGTTTTATTCCCCCCCCTTCCCCCCCCCCCCCCCGGAAGTCGTAGCCAGACCCTTTAAACCTTAGGGTGGTAAAGGGTCTGGCTACGTGAGACTACCCCCGGTGGTGGTGGACATTTCATTTTTTGCAGGGGTATTATTTGGAGTTGATAGGGCGTGGAAAGAGAATAGTTGCACGGTTCCTCGAGACTCTTTGCAATGAGTGATTCTGAGCAGGTTGAGGTGCAGGCTGATAAAGCTGCGGAAGATGAGGGTAAGTTTTTCTTCAGTAGCTTCTGTAGGTGAGCTGCTAACTGCAAGTGCAGGGCCGCATCCTGTATGAATTGTCCAAGTTCACTTCTTATGTTCTTGCAGTGGAAGTAACTAAGGAAGTTTCACTAGAAGAAACTGCACAAGGAAATGACAAAGAGGCAGAAGAGCCAGAGCCTCAAGAGCAACAAACTGAAGCTGACAAAGCACCAGAAGGAGAGCCCAAGATTGAAACTGAACCGCAATCGCAACCTGAGGCTGAGGCTGAGGCAGAGCCGAAACCCGAGGCTGAGGCAGAGCCGAAACCCGAGGCTGAGGCAGAGCCGAAACCTGAGGCTGATCCAGAATCAAAACCTGAAGCAGGTATTGAACCAGCACCAGAGCAGCAAGAGGTTGAGGCAGAGGTCAAAACAGATACTCAATCTCCTGGCAAAGATGATGTAGTCCCTGTGGCTGAAGGTGGTGATACTAATGACAACAAGGACTCCAAAGCAGATGAGGAGGACAAATCAAAGGAAGTTGTTGTGGCAGAGGTCAAACCAAAGGAGGATGCCAAAAGGGAAAAAGTCTGGACAGTAAATCCAGGAGAAGGGGTGGATTTGGCAATCGGTTCTTCAGGAATGGCCTCAGTAGATCCCATCACTGTTGGACAAGTATTTAAGAATACTCTCCAGAATTATCCCAACCGCCCAGGGCTACGGTACAAGAAAGGGGGTGAATGGATGTCTGTTACATTCACAGAATATTATGCCAACTGTCTTAGTGCAGCAAAGTCTTTCATGAAGGTAATTTTAATTAATGTTTTTTTTTTTGTTTTTGTTTTTTTCTTTCTATGTTTTTGTTGGGTATGTATATTGTGTTTTGGCTAATGTGACCTCATCCCATGGGTGGTTTTGTTGTTATGCAGTTGGTTCTCCCACAACTGGTTGGATTTTCGTTCTTCATGCAAACCTGAACATATATTGTTCTGTGTTGAGCTCTTCCTTTCTAATCTTTCAGCTATCTGAACTTTTTTTAATTTTTATTTGTCTCCTAATAGGTTGGTTTGAAAAAGAATCATGGCGTCTGTATTATTGGATTCAACTCTCCAGAATGGTTTTATTCAAACCTTGGTGCTATGTTTGCCGGGTGAGTGTTTATTTATCTGTCATCACCCTGAGCAATATTCATTGAGACCATGTGATTTGTGTAGGGGCCTAGCAGCTGGTATTTATGCCACCAATGGACCGGATGCTTGCAAGTACGTCATAGCCGACTGCAATGCTAATGTCGTCGTAGTGGAGAACCAGAAGCAGTTGGACAAGATCTTGCAGGTGAGTGAGTGAGAGCAGCCATACTATTGGGCAAAGTTTGTGAGCTTTGTCCCTCCATCCCAACTCTTTCCACATATACACACACCTTTCTCCTCTGGGTCTCAGATCCGAGATGATTTGCCGGAAGTCACAGCAATTGTCCAGTACAAGGGGAAACTGAGTCAGGAATATCCAAATGTGTACGATGTAAGTTAATTTGTTAGTCTATACCACTACTTGTCGTTGATAGACTTGGGGCTATTTGTTCATTTGCCTGTAGTGGGACCAATTCATGGAGCTGGGTAAGGATATTCCAGACAGTCAAGTGGAAGAAGTAATTACCAACCAGAAGCCTAGTGACTGTTGCCTGCTCGTCTACACGGTAAGGCATCTATTGAAGTTGGAAGTTTTAATTAAAATTAGGATGCACGCAGCCCAATATACAGAAGGAATGTAGCATATGGGGTGTGATATTTGCATAAGTAATTAGCATTAGAGGAACTAAAAAATATATATTTTAAGTGAAATATTACTTTTATTACTGAGCACCTCCAGCACCGATTCTCAAAGTGTGCATGCAGAGGTGGCTATTGCTAGTTGTGCATCAAACAATTTGACTGTGAAGTTGAATTGCATGATCTTGGATGTAATTGTAACGGGTGAAGCTGCATAACCTGAAGTGTATTTGAAATGATGCTGTCTGTGAGAGCTGCAGTTGGACAGGTATTGTGAGTGATTGTGTTTGCAATATGGGTTAATGAGATTGTTATATAGATGGGTGGGTTAATGAGATAGTTATATAGATGGGTGGGTTAATGAGTTTGTTATATAGATGGGTGGGTTAATGAGATTGTTATATAGATGGGTGGGTTAATGAGATTGTTATATAGATGGGTGGGTTAATGAGATTGTTATATAGATGGGTGGGTTAATGAGATTGTTATATAGATGGGTGGGTTAATGAGATAGTTATATAGATGGGTGGGTTAATGAGATTGTTATATAGGTGGGTGGGTTAATGAGATTGTTATATAGATGGGTGGGTTAATGAGATTGTTATATAGATGGGTGGGTTAATGAGATTGTTATATAGGTGGGTGGGTTAATGAGATTGTTATATAGATGGGTGGGTTAAGTTAATGAGATCGTTATATAGGTGGGTGGGTTAGAGGGTTTTTATATTCATTAGATATGTTCTCTCCTATTTTTTCTTTGTTTGATGTAGTGCACATAAAATAGACAATACCTTCAATGAATGGTTGAATATTTCACTTTTTCCCCTCCCCCTCCTCCACCACACCTCCTCCACCACACCTCCTCCTTCCTTTCCAACCTTCATTCTTGTTGTAGTCTGGTACTACTGGAGATCCCAAGGGTGTGATGCTCAGTCATGACAACGTGAGTCATGTAGAACTAGCAATGGACTGGTGGGTTGGGAATGGACCAGTAGATTGGGAATTAGACCGGTCCATTAGCGTGATTGAGTGGCAGTTCCTCCAGAGGAGTGTTGTGGCTATGATGGGATGGATGGAATAGACTGCTAGTGTAAAGCCTCAGGGCAATCAGAATTGCATAATTTATTCAATATCATCGTAGTAGGGTGTGGCTCAGAGTGTGCTGATGTAATTAGACCTGTAGTGTTATTACGGTCTAGTTGATATAGTTGACATGATTGATTATTTAAACTAATAAGAATGATAGCAGACAGACTGAATTATGAAGTACTGTATAAGGAACCTGTGAATTATGAAGTACTGTATGAGGAACCTGTGAATTATGTAGTACTGTATGAGGAACCTGTGAATTATGAAGTACTGTATGAGGAACCTGTGAATTATGTAGTACTGTATGAGGAACCTGTTGAATTATGAAGTACTGTATGAGGAACCTGTGAATTATGTCTTGTTTTTACGAATTGTTGCTGCTGTAGTTGATTTGGACTGCTCAAGGTTTCTTTGAGCACTTGAGCGCTCCCATTATTTGGGAAGTGGGAATGCCTGCGCATGTGATCAGCTACTTGCCTCTGAGTCACATTGCTGGACAAATGGCGGACTTGTACATGCCTCTTTATGCTGGCGTTACTGTCAACTTTGCTCAGCCTGATGCCCTCAAGGGTTCTATTAAAGCAACACTGTCGGAGGTCAAGCCCACTCTGTTTTTTGGAGTGCCCAGGTAACTAATGTTGTGATAGTAGTAGCAAGTCTATTCCAGAAATTTATCATTCTAATTTTTTCTTCTTCCTAGAGTTTGGGAGAAGTTCATGGACGCCATTCAGGTAACATCGGCTGGCTTTGGTACTCTCAAGAAGAAAGTGTTGTCTCTAGCTACTGCAAAGGCTTATCAAGGACACAAAAGCCGCCAGAACAAGTGAGGACACATGCACACACATGCACACACATACATACATGCACATATACCACTTTACTTGTGAATTCTGTCTGCAAAGAGTTCTTGCCACATACGTGTGCATTCTATTTACAGTGCACTAATGAGTGGGTCCAGATTGTTCAATGGTAATAGCTTGGTTGATATAATTCAATGATGTTGTTCGCCTTACAGAAATTCCTGCAGTGTATGGTAACCGAGTTTGTGTGCTTGCAAGGGTGTGTGTGTGTGTGTGTGTCCATGTGTGCTTGCATGTGTGAGTGTGTGTTGAGGTATGGATGGTTAACTCGTGTGTTATGGAGCGTGATATTGGGTGTGGTGACATACCTGCTGAGGTCAAACTTAAGAATACACAATGAGTGGGTCAACAATAGAGTGTCTGGAGACATTCATGAATACAATTGTGTGTAGTGCATTGATAAAACAATCCATCCAATACAGACAACAATACAACATTGTTTGTTATGCGTATGTAGTCTCATTTCTTATCAGAGCAAATATCCAGTTTACCAACAATATGACAATGTTACAGAACTTTAACTTGCAAGTTCAACTCCCATTATTGAGGAGTCGGCATTAAACGTATTCATTAGCTTTGTCTGCACTTCCAAGATTTCAATCCAGCTCACAGAAGTGTGAATTCTTCACGGGTAATTGACTCGGATGAGTAGATGTGTCGTGGTGCCAGGTGTGCAAGTGAGAGAGAGGCTGGCTAGTTATATCTAAACTTGTATAAGTGCATGTGTGGCCCCCTGTCGGAGGATTAAACGTTTCGTGGAGTTGATTGTTGGGAAAGTAGATGTGGTAAAGGGTTTCAGCCTTATTTATGTAACCTGGTAGAGCGACGTGGTAGCAGTGGTTGTGGTAGTTTGTGGTCTATAATTTTGCTGTCAAAGTTAAGCATATATTATATATACCAGCAAGAAGGCTCTCCAGCGAGATGGCCCTTGAAGTAGTAATGGCAATATGTATGAGCTGTTATTGTTTAGTTGAAGGCTTTGGTCAATTTTATAATATGTGGAGTTTCTTTGGAATAAATAATGTGTCATGTGACAGGGGTCAGTAACATTCGGTAGGGGTTATATTTTAGTTCATATCTATGGTAACACTAAGAAAGGATGCATGACCAAATATAGTCCTATCACATTTTTGTTTGTTGGTGTGTGTGTGTTTGCACTCAGTTTTGTACACAACAAACATTTCTTGATACCAATAATTAGAGCCCACACACATTCATAACTGTATTGAATCACTTTTATACAATATACATGCACACATGCACGCGCTCTGCATCTACCAAAACGAGCGCAACATGCTCATGAATATTCCATTGCTTCTGTGACTATATTTTGTGGTCATTTAATTGCTTACAGCGAGTCTCTTCCATTTGGAGTGGGCTTAGCTAGTATGGTCTTGAAGAAGGTCAAAGAACAGATGGGTCTTCAGGAGGCCAGGTGTCTGCTGGTGGGTGCGGCTCCGGTCCATCGCGATGTCCTGGAGTTCTTCATGCATTACGATGTGGCAGTGCTGGAGTTGTACGGGATGAGCGAGAACACTGGCCCGGCCACCAGTAACACTGCTGACAGCTGGAGGCTGGGGACCGTGGGGAAGGCCTTTGCTGGAAGCAAGATTAAGATCCATGAACCTGATGAGAATGGAGAAGGAGAGGTGGGTGGGCTGTTGTTGTGTGTGTGTGTGTGTGTGTGTGGGTGGGTGAGTGGATTCTATTCAAGCCACAGTTTTAGTTGGTGTTATATTAAAGGCTGAAATAGCCCCTCGTTCAGATCAGGGATGCTATGATGGGGCTTCATCTAGAGTTCATCCGTGGAGGAGGATGTGTGATCCGTAAAATAGAACAACTCAACGTTATTTATAGTGTAACATAGTCAAATAGCAACACAGGATAGAACTACTGGGCCAATAATGGGGGGTATTCCTTAGTATGTGCATGAAATTATTAGATGGGTTTCACATGCCCATGAGAATTTTTTTTCCTAGATGTGCCCCAGGGTGTATTTTATGAATGCATGCATGTTTTTTGTGTGTTAGGTTTGTATGTATGGCCGCCATGTTTTCATGGGATATCTTCACAACGAGAAGAAGACCAGGGAGGCCATTGATGAGGAAGGATGGTTGCACTCTGGGGACATTGGCAAGATTGACAAAGATGGCTTCCTTTCCATCACAGGACGGATAAAAGGTTCAGCATTTCCTCAAAAATAATTAGTTCCTTGTTTTCCTATCCTATCCTAACTCTGGCTATCCACCTCCTGTAATGGAATTTCTTAACTTTTCTTACCAAGTTGTTATTATTCTGTGTTGTTGTTTTTGACAGAACTGATTATCACATCTGGGGGTGAGAATATCGCACCTGTGCCGGTAGAGGACAAAATAAAGCAGGCGGTTCCATTTATCAGCAACGTCATGCTCATTGGAGATAAAAGAAAATACGTGACCTGTCTCGTCACCCTCAAGGTAAGAGGAAAGGACTTCAAGATCTAATACTACCAATATTTGACAAAGTTATTGGGCATATTATGTGCTTGTCCCCCCACAAATGGAATATTCTGTGGATTATTTACATTTCTGGTTTAGGGGCAACATTTAAAAAATAGGTTTAATGCTGCAGAATGCCATCCTATCACTCGTGAGCTCATATTACTTTATATGTTGAACCATTCTGGGTTCTCCCTCTGTGTGTGTGTGTGCATTTGCATTGGGAGCGTGCTTTCCCTGTATGTGTGTGCGTGCGTGCGTTGGGTTGGGAGCAGCGTGCTTCTTTTATCCCAATGATAAGTTTGTGTGTCAACTTTTTTTTCAAGAGGGCATGATAACATGTTGACTCTCACTTGCCGGTGGTAGCAGCTCTGTAAATAGGTTTAATACTGCAGAATGCCACCCTATCATTCACGAGCTCATATTACTTTATATGTAGAGCCTTTCTGGGTTCTCCCTGTGTGTGTGTGTGTGTGTGTGTGTGTGTGCGAGTGTGTGTGTTGGGAGCATTCTTCTTTTATCTGAACGATAAGTTTGTGTGTCAACTTGTTTCAAGCGGGCATGACAACATGTTGACTCTCACTGTGCCGGTGGTGGCAGCTCTGTGTTATGGTGGGAAATTATTTTCATACTGGAACACATAGTGCAATGAACACATAGTGCAATGTGTAGTAATTATTTTCATACCTGAACACATAGTGCGATGACACATAGTGCATGTGTAGTAATTATTTGGAGACATATTTCCACTTTACTTACAGTGTGTCATTGACCCGGATACTGCAGCTGCTGTGGATGAACTTCAACCTCTGGTTAAAGAGTATCTAGTCCAGTTGGGCTGCAAGTTGACCAAGCCGTCTGAGATAGCCAAAGAGAAGGTGGAAGTTGTGATGAAGAATATCCAGGAAGGACTGGATAAGGCTAATGAAACTTCAGTTTCACGAGCACAAAAAGTAATTTGATATCTTCCTTCCTTCCCTTCCCCGAATCAAATGATGTTTTAAGTATGTGTTGGTTTAGTTTAGAAGGATGTGAGAGTTTAATAAAGAGCAGGCTTCTCTAAGCTGCCAGAAGTCTTCTAGTACTCTGAATTTAAAGTTATCTAATGTGACTTGTTTGAATTCAAAATTGAAGACACAATTTTATAATTGCGGGGAGGAAGTGAGTGAAACAAGGACTTTGATTGAGCAAAGCACTATCAGTACATTCTTCCAGTGATGTGGCAGTCATGGATGGTTTCCCCCTAAGACTTGCAACGATTCTTTTTCAACGTATTCACATCAAGTTTAATATAGAATAGTGTATTAGTGTGTATGTTAGAAGAACAGGTAAACACCTGATGTGGGTACTTTACCAGATACCCTTCAGTACCTTCCTGTTGCCATCTAATAGTTTTACAGTTAATGAGTCATAAATTGAAATTGATTGTCAAACAGTTGTTGCTGAGTTAGCTTTAGAGGTGTCGTGTTTGTGTTTGCACGTATGGTTACCACACAGGTGCAGAAATTCACTCTGCTAGATACGGACTTCTCAGTGGCTGGAGGAGAACTGGGTAAGTGCATCGTGCTGTGTTGATCACTTGTGTCTGTGGTGAGGTATCATGTGAGCAATACGCTGGCGGTTAGCAATTGATGAATTGAGTTGATCATTACTGCACATACAAGCTAGGCAGAGTGCAATGACGTGTCACTGTAACGGAGTGGTGTGATGCTAGTGGTTAACGAGGTACGTGCGAGTCTCGTTATGGTGGAAGGCATGAGATGGTGTAACTTTAATAAGTTGTGATGTGAGAGTTAGTCAGTGTTGAACTGGACACACTGCAAGTCAATGCCTCAATTATTCCTTGCTATTCAACCAGTAAACATTGCCCCTGTTTTTAAAGACTGATTATGCTGGTTGACTGTTTTATTATTTGAAGTTACTTTGTTTCTTATGGTTCTGCCTTACATGTTTATTATCATATGCTCTGTAGTATTGTGTCCATATGGACTTCATGGTGTGCATTACATGTTTGTGGTCCTCTATAGGTCCCACTTTGAAACTGAAGAGGAGAATCGTGGTGGACAAATACTCCGCTGCCATTGAAGCTATGTATGAGGACTGAAGGCACCATGACGTAGCCTGCCACACCCACACTGCATTGTATTAAGAATAATATCTGAAAGACCCGCATATTATTGTTACTGTAGACTGGTCTAGAATGTAAACTCGTGAAGAAAGTAACTATTTCGTTCCATAATGTTTAATGTTTTATTATAATACACAAAATTTATTATGTACATTTGCTGTGAAGAAATTTATGAGGAGTCAATGTGAGTTACTTGATATTGCGTAGGATTGGTGGGCATTTTTTTAGTATGAAAGTGGCAATACCCTCCCCCCTCTCTGCTGGTATGACAGCAGAGTAGGACTGTAGATGTTCATCTTCAGATATACTACAAAAAATATCAGTATCTGGTGACATGCACTTTGGACCTTCTGTTGTTGTTTTTTTGTCGAGGTAAAGAAAACAAAAATCTTACAAATGTAGTGTTTTCTTTCCCTTAGTCTAGTTCTCAATGCTGTTTTTACCTTTTACCCACTTTTAGAACTTCAGGTGGTGTTAAAAAATAAACCTTAAAGTACTCAAAATACTTCAGGTGTTGGGACCAAGAAACTTTGATCTGGAGACCAGACCAGGTGCTCGTGACTATTGAGGCATTATTTAGAACACATTATACAGCACACACTGCAATTATGGAGTACATAACAGCATAACTGGCTCATTGAATACATTAACTGATGGCATACAATAGCACTTAATTACGAGCTGAAAGAAAAGAAATTTATAAGTCCCCATGTTAATGAGTCTAATACTCCAACTACTAGCACTGAACCTAGAGTTGTTTATATATATCCCCCAGGGAGAAAGGAAGTTAAAACAGTAATGGTAGCCTGTAAAGTGACAATTTTTTCCCTCTGGTGTGTAAATGGATGTACAACTGTTGTAGTAAACTCACAAAGTAGAGTTAATGGCAGCTCTGTTGCCTTGTATAAGTGCCCACTGCTAATTCTGGTTCAACACACCTGCAGTTGTTTTATTGTATCCCTTTTGGTCTGATTTCTTGCAAGGTTCAACTAATTCTATTATTGCAAACAACTCCATGTGCTTGGTTTACTCGAAAGTTTGGAAATTTAAACTTTCTATTCCTTAAGTGCTCCATAATTAAATAGAATACTAGAAGGACACTGTCTATACAATAACAAAACGGACTATGTAATAGTAGCACGAGCTACTACTTGCTTCAATGCACATACTCCTAATTATATGTACTGAATAACCATCTCAAAATAAACGGATCACAGCGTGGACACAAAGGGAACATCAACAAAATCTGATCTAACATGTTGTGCTACAATGACAGGAAATGCCACAATGAGTGTCACACAGGAACTGGTACGGTTAAACAATAAAAATTGCACAATACCAGCAAGTTTATATTAGTAATGGATAGTGAAGAAATTTCATGTGTCAGAGCTCAGAGTCCGCATCATGATATTTGAAACTGAAATCACAATAATTATTAAAATTGGTAAACAGTCACATCTTGCTGAGATGTTTTCATAACTTCAAGCTTGCTTGATTTTCTGATTTTTTGGCCATAAAGAACTAAAATAATAACAACAGTTCACACTTGACACTTGGCCAATAGTCCACCAACACACACCTTACGAACAGATGCAAAGGCTAACCCAAATGTCTTGCACACCACAAGCTGCTTGGAGATCCACTGAGGCAACTGCCGATTCACAGAAGACCTGTCGTACCTCATGTCTGCCAGCACGATGCAGGCGTAGTCCGACTTGTGTCGAATAGCTCGACCAATAGACTGGTTCACGGCCTTCATGCACAGACTCTCATAGTGCACTTGGCCAGGAAGACGCCCATCACACTGCCGCGGCTGTGGATGCAGGAAGATGGTAGATAGTGTACTAGCTTGATCATAACATTCTGTACATTATTTATACCAATCTACTATGCATTTATGTATGAGGGGCAACATTTTACTCTCACTTCAACTGAAGATACTTTACCAGTTGTTACGATTCAACTTCTCAGACGATACCTTACCAGATCAGCTGAAGATGCCTTACCAGTTGTTCTGATTCAATACCAGATCATCTGAGACTAGTGCCTCATGTAAGACATTTTAACTTCAATTACTCTACAAGCCGCAAACCTTTCTTTTTTCAGTTCACCCTGAAACTTCTTTATACCACCTTACCAGATCAAAAACAACTTCGCCAGTTCTTTTAAAAATACCACATTTTTTTCTATGATTTTCTATGAATTTTTGTAAGTCGCTTCATTGCCACATGCCCCGCCCACTGGCTCACCATTGTGGAGTTCAAGTAAGCCATCTTCTCCTTGAGTTCAGGTGAGGTTATGTTGGGATAAGGCAAGCCCACCATCACCACACACCTATCACAGAAACCACACCCACACAGAGCAACAATGAGACAAAATAAAAGATTACACCAGACATGTTGAGTCGTTCATCACACAGAGACTGACTGTTCACCCACTCGAGAAAACTAGATGCCAAACTGTTGTCAGTTGTTTCTGCCAACAGATTGATGGAATATTAACTGAACACTCAATAAACTCCAGAATCTGAGACCTCATTTCCAGAAAAGATACATCACATTATTACAAATTGTAAGCTTTTTCTCACCACAAGCACCATCTTCTCACAGATATGCCTCACATCACCACAAGCACCATCTTCTCACAGATATGCCTCACATCACCACAAGCACTATCTTCTCACAGATATGCCTCACATCACCACAAGCACTATCTTCTCACAGATATGCCTCACATCACCACAAGCACTATCTTCTCACAGATATGCCTCACATCACCACAAGCACTATCTTCTCACAGATATGCCTCACATCACCACAAGCACCATCTTCTCACAGATATGCCTCACATCACCACAAGCACCATCTTCTCACAGATATGCCTCACATCACCACAAGCACTATCTTCTCACAGGTATGCCTCACATCACCACAAGCACTATCTTCTCACAGATATGCCTCACATCACCACAAGCACTATCTTCTCACAGATATGCCTCACATCACCACAAGCACTATCTTCTCACAGATATGCCTCACATCACCACAAGCACTATCTTCTCACAGGTATGCCTCACATCACCACAAGCACCATCTTCTCACAGATATGCCTCACATCACCAAATGGAAGTCCTAACAAACAGCTACTTCTGGAACTATGTGCAATAGTGAGCCTAGAGTCAGAGCTAAGACTTCTCACAATTCGTGCTCTCAGGACTGGTAAAGGGACGCTAAATCTAAAGTGATGTGCTCCTCACAAAATGTCTCATTTTCTCATAGCAAATGTTGCCAGGAGATTTTGAAGTTCTAATCTATGAATTGTAGTATGACACATTTAGTGCAATCTCTTCCTATGCTGCAGTATTTAACAGAGCCATACTTTACCTGCCGAGGTCATCAGAGAAGTTAATGCCTTCACTCAGCTTCCCTCCCACTACACACAGCAACAGAGCTCCAGTCTGGCCACACCCACTATCTGTACATCTCTACGGAAAAGAAGTGGTAAGTGACTCAAATATGGCTCCCTAAAACAGCACAATCTTCTTAAACAAAATTGCTACTACTACTACTACTACTAGGATTACTAATATTACTGTATTCTTAATATAGGACCTTATTAGTGGACTATTATGGAAAGATTAGTGGTTTGACGGAACTGTTCTCACTTGAATATGACGTCCATATTGAGAGAGAATTGTCTCCACTTGTGAAGAGTGCTTCGGTTCTCTGAAAAGCTACATACATAAACAACAACAATAACAACAACAACAACAAGAACCAAACAACAAATGAGCTAGAGCCAGCAAGCAGTTTGGAATGAGTAAATACCATATCTCCAAGGCAGCTTGTAAAGCATTAATACGTTTCTTTAGTTTCATGCTAGTGACTACTGTATGGTTCTAGATAAGGTACCAGGTCAGTTGTATGGTACCAGATACTGCACTGTTCTAGATAAGGTACCAGGTCAGTTGTATGGTACCAGATACTGTACTGTTCTAGATAAGGTACCAGGTCAGTTGTACAGTTCCAGATACTGCACTGTTCTAGATAAGGTACCAGGTCAGTTGTACAGTTCCAGATACTGCACTGTTCTAGATAAGGTACCAGGTCAGTTGTATGGTACCAGATACTGCACTGTTCTAGATAAGGTACCAGATACTGCACTGTTCTAGATAAGGTACCAGGTCAGTTGTACAGTTCCAGATACTGCACTGTTCTAGATAAGGTACCAGATACTGCACTGTTCTAGATAAGGTACCAGGTCAGTTGTACAGTTCCAGATACTGCACTGTTCTAGATAAGGTACCAGGTCAGTTGTATGGTACCAGATACTGCACTGTTCTAGATAAGGTACCA
>WLWD01001657.1_pt1 | contig 16578 bp, 12 predicted proteins | sample 6712731 | NCBI WGS metagenome assembly WLWD01 (sample SAMN12718690, study PRJNA576275) | sponge metagenome | isolation source: marine sponge | host: Mycale hentscheli | place: New Zealand: South Island, Marlborough, Capsize Point | collected 2014-11-01
CCCCACTCCAAGAAAAAAAATATATGATTTATGAGTCAATTTGATATGATTTTTTTTTTTGTTAATCCATTTGTAATTTACAGCATGTTAACACTGGATACATGGAGAAGGGTGACTGTTGGAGATTTTACTCATTTTACGTGGGTGTGAAAGAGTGTGAGGTCAAAGTGTGTAGTGAAGTAAATTTCAGTAAAGAATTTTTTGATAGTATGGTAAAGGGTAATTGATAGAGACAAAACCATAGTACTGCGTTAGCTTTATTTATGTAACTGTAGAATGAACTGGCAAACAGTGTTGTCATGTGACGGTGTTTTTTTTTTGTTGTTGCTGTTTATAGTAGAGTTTATTCTTTTCAACATTCCTATTCAGTGTAACAACATGGTGTGCTTCCTGGGACTGCTGGATCTCATGAAGGATATTCACTTTGCTGCTTTCTTTGATCTATCCATGGATCACCTCTCAAGGTGAGGGCGTGGCACATGTATATGTGAGGGTGTGGCACTTTTACGTGTGAGGGTGTGGCACATGTATAGCTGGCTGGAGTCAATATGGCTGCACCAGTAGAAAGGTGTTGGGAGCTGAAGTGCCTAATGTTTATACTTGAGTATGGGTGTGGTGTTTCAATGACAAGCAGCAATAGTTTGTTTTGTAGTTGGTTGTTGCCTTATTGAAGGAGAGACATGCAGATATGTACACATAGACCCTTCCCTCAGGGGTGAAGATATCCATTACAGCCTACATATTGCATTATCTTCTTATTCTGTATGTACTGCACAACTTACAGGAACAAAACTGATAAAAACCTGATGTTGAACTGGCTTTATGACTATGATATTACTACGATAAGTTAAAAATTAATTATTATTATTATTATTAAATGTACATACATGCATGCAGTAACTGTTGTTGTTGTTTTTTTTTTTTTTTTTTTTTTTTTTTTTTTTTCATTTATGTAAATCTGAAGCTTTTTTTGTTGGCAGGCAACCAGACATTGAGAAGACTATTCACTGTTAGCTCCCTCACACACACACACACACACCCCTCACACATACCCTCACATACACCCCTCACATCCCCCCCCCTCACACACACCCCTCATGCACCCCCCTCACACACACCCTCACATGCACACCACGCTAAACATTTTTTTGTGACTCTACCAAATGTTCCAGCCTAGCGAAAAAAATCCTGTATGAATTCTGCATATATGTAGAGACTCTATTAGTGTGACTCTGTGAGTATGTTTGTGTGTATGTGTGTGTGTATGTTTGTGTGTACGTGTGTAATTTTTTTTGTGATTGCTAAAATACAGGAAGAGTTGGATCCCCTTGGCATCGCCTTGGAAACGGTGGGTAGCAAGAATCAGGAGATAGAGATGCAAGTGACCCTGTACTCAGCCAACAAATCCCTCAGCATCCATCCTCTGAGCATGCTCCTCAATGGTGTCATCGATGCTGCTGTCCAAGGAGGTGTGAAGAATTATGACTTCATAAGCGCACCCGGAGGACGAAGATCGCGTGAAGAACCTGAGGCGGCTTATAGAAGAACAGGTGTGTGTGTGTGTGTGTGCATGTGTGTGTATTTGTGTATGTATGTGTGTGTATGTGTGTGTACATGTGAGTAACAGGCATGTTTTAATGCATGCTTGCCTTTATTAAAATGATGGAGTTCACCCATGGATAGCTGTAGAGCACAGAGTGCAAACCATCAGCACTACAACACACTAGCTACCTATTAAAAAAATGTTTTGACCAATCAGGATATCAATATAGCTGTGCAGTGAAAACTCATAAGAGAAGCTATAAACATGTAGGGTATACTCATTAATAGTTTCAACTACTTCTAGTAGCACTTGGTTAACTTCTCAGCATATAACAAAACGATCTCATACAGCTATAGCTAAAGTATACCTACGTGAACCTGATAGCTTCACATTTTCTCAAAAATCAGTTCAAAATTAGAAGAGGTAACACAATAACAAAAGATCTAAATCGTCATTCTTAGTATTATAAATCAATGCACGTTATCTCCAAACTCAGAGTGTGACAGACAGACACACCGACAGGATGACTACTGCAGCCTTCTTGTGCATGCATGCTGACCTTAAATTACAATTTACATTACACATTTTTCAATATCCCATCAGAAATGAAATTATGTAAGAAGTTGGGGATTATAGCTGCATATTTTTTGAAATGACAACAATTTTTTTTCTTGCAAGAAGTGGAGAAGCCATTATTTCATATGGCACAGTGCCACAAAGTAGCACACTATAAATACTAGTTTTCTGCAACACCACAGAAAAATCCTATATTTGGTCATATTTTCAAAATACAGCTGCTCAATTTTTTTAATTAAAAAAATATGATAGAAGCGTGTGCATCATTTAGTAATTTCTTTTTAAGTGATGACTTCCATTTTTGCTGGCTGCAAGAAGGCAGACTATCTGTGTCCCAGTAGCTGGAATGGTTCGAAAATTATTGTATTGATATAATCATAATTATGGTCTATTTGAATACTTTATGGCCGACACTTAAATTTCCGAATGCAAGTGACCAAATTTTCATATCAAGTGAAAAAGACGGCTTTGCAACAGACAAATAATTTCTTTCTTCTATACATTTTTGGCTGCAGTATAATACATCTATGGCCTAGCTCATCATATAAGTCAGCTGAATCACTCAGATTGGTTTGTACAGAAATCATGGCCATATTGTGCATAGCTACATTTTAGTATACAAAAGAAAGTAATATAAAACTGTATAGCCTATTGTGACAAATCATATCAGAAGTGCATAATTACATGTATTTATCCCTGCAATATACTTAGCTCTAACATGCCTGTTGTATACCTCTAGCATACTTGTAACCTGCCTGTAACATGCCTGTAATATACCTGTAGCACACCTGTAACATGCCTGTTACCATGCCCTATAATACCAAAGCAACATGCATGACATGTATGAGTCTGTTAGATGCCTGTAACGTGCCTGTTACAGGCGTGAGTTTTCGCATAGGGAACTTAGTTCACTGTATTTACTATGAAACCAATAAATAGAGTGAAGTATAGTTGTTATTATCTCACTAGGTATTGACTATTACCTGTACTCTAATTCTCTCTCAGTTACTTCTGTGTGTGTGTGTGTGTGTGTGTGTGTGTGTGTGTGTTAGACTGTCATTCTAGAGAAAGCTCTGAACCTCCATGGACAGAGGATAGACTCACAGCTACAAGGGCTGCAAGCCAACTGGAGCAGTGCTTTGAAGACTTCCAATGCATTGTATTCCCAGAGAAGAAAGGTGGGCGGATAAGATGTGAGTGGGTAGACAAGATGCGAGTGGGCAGATGAGGTGCGAGTGGGCGGATGAGGTGTGAGTGGGTAGACAAGATGCGAGTGGGCAGATGAGGTGCGAGTGGGAGGATGAGGTGTGAGTGGGTGGACAAGGTGCGAGTGGGCAGATGAGGTGTGAGTGGGAAGATGAGGTGCGAGTGGGCAGATGAGGTGTGAGTGGGCAGATGAGGTGCGAGTGGGAGGATGAGGTGTGAGTGGGTGGGTGGGTTGGGAGAGAGGAGGTAAGGAAGGCAGAAAGTCAGATATAGTTCATGGAAGTGGCATACACCTGTGTATCCTATAGCAGTGGTTGAGAGAGATTAAAAATAGATGTTAGTTATAAGAATATGCATCAATTTTAGCATTTAGTTCGCAGTCCTCTTCATAAACGATACTTGGGTTACTTATTTATTGTGATAAATTGATTCCCAGTTCTGCTAGGAAGGTCACCCGTGCCGCTATTATCGTGAGACCACTCCCTCCCATGGCCTTTGACAACTCCTCCTCTCCTATATCAAGTGGTTCTGGTCTTTCCCAGTAAGTACACAAGCAATACATACATAATACAAAACCATAAGTCTTAAAGAAGCCGCAAATGTTGTTGACATTAAAAAAAATTATAGTAGTGTAAGAGAACCTGTTACAACAGGATAGTTGAGCAGTGACTTAGTGATGACGATTGCCAGACTTCAGCTGGACTTGGTAGGGAATGTAGCATTATATGCTATGCAGTTCATATTATCTTTTTATGAAAAGGAAGACATCTACATAGTGTACATGCTTACCTACAGCACACAGTGGACATGAATCAGTTACTCTTGAATAGCTACTACCAGTAGTATCGATTACTTCTCAATGTGTGGTTCTATTCATGCTGCAATTGTTGTACCTGCCACAGATGTAGTGCAGCCCCCTAACCCAACCCTTTTTTTCATTGGACTGGCATTGTCTGTTGTAAGTCAGGGCCCCTGCCATATTTTCTCTGTGTTAGCATTAATTATAATCCAGTAGCTAACGGTGGGCTACATATAGAATTGTTGTGCTGCTTCTACCAAGTACTGCTGTGCCGGTTTTGGTCTTTATTGTGCAATGCCCAATGTGCAATGGAGATGTGTTTGGTTACTTTAGCAGTAGCATAGCAAGGGGAAGGGGGGGGGGGGGGGGTTCCGGGGGCTATAGAGTCCCCCACCATAATTTATGGACATATCTAACGAGGTGATTTCTCACATGAACACTTTACAAAAAATATGCCCTTGGAACCCCGCCCCCCCAATACTAAAACATCTTTACATCACTGCTTAGTTGTTTGATTGGATAGATTCCGGTGTTTCATGGGATGTTCCGCTGGAGGTCGGATATACTGTGTTTTAAACCCACAATATTTTGATGCACATGCCTATTAGAGTGCTATAAGAGAGTGTACAGTGTTTGGTCTTATGCATGATTGTATCATCTTGATTTTCATATAATTCAACTGTGTATGTTACTATTGCAGTATACATAATGACAAAGATTCTTGGGGAATTGGGTGGAGGAGGGAAGGGAGGAAAGATTTCAAGAGTGCCTTACTCCCTTACAGTATGAAACTCTGGACCTAAAATATTTATTTTATGTATTTACTTATTTATTTGTCTATTTTTATGTTTTCTCTTCATTTGGATGAAGTGTATAAAATAATCCTCACCCTTCTCTTGTAAAAGCATCTACATGCATGTACATACCTGACTGCTATTCTCTCTCTCTCAGGCACTCGACATTGCCTTCCAAAATGCGTCGTGCGACTGCAATATATCCTCCGCCGGCCGTCGCATCACACCGTACAAGGACACTGAGATCGGAGGTGGTTGTCCCAGCAAGGCCACCTCCTCCGTCCACGCCCCCTTGCTGCAGCGGAAGCAGCGAGAAGGTTCCCCTCAAATACCGACACCTTACTAGTCAAAGCATCGTCTCGGCATTTCTCCCAGCTCCGGGGATTTCTTAGAGCAGCAACAGCTGGGTCTCAGCGGGAGACCGCTGTCAGGCTCTCATCACACCAGCTCCAACTCCTCCCTCAATCAGATTTCAGACAACGAGCTCGATAACTACGAACCCATGTCCGAGTATCGCATCGTACCCGAACACAAGTTGAGTCAGCAGGTTTGGGGGATCTTCCGGCAGCGAAGGGAGTCACAGGATGAGCTCTGCCAGTTTCAACGCTCCTTCTTGCCCAGCTCCTCTTCTGCCTAAGAAAGAAAGGGCCAAGGACATGAAGAGGAAGAACAGGAACTCCAGCTTGGATGTGAATAAAATGGACGAGGTTAAAGAGCCAGAAGGTGGCGATAACGGAGGTGATGAAGATGACAATGATGATGACGGGTATGAACCGGTGAAAGTTTAAAAGGGAGTGGTTTCAATTCCGTCGTGCGGTGACGAGGTGGAAAGAACCCAGCTTCCACTTTGTCATCGTCTAGTACCCCTCGCTCATTGCTCGCTGGCGATTCGTCTGCGCACAGTAGCCCGATGAAAATAGGCGGAGGAGAGCTCGGAATGTCTCATTCGAAGAGTACAAATTTGTTCTCTCCACAGAAGCTCTCATCTTCACCGAGAGACAAGGCGGCTCTCAACGAAAGTGCCTCACGATATTTGGCCAGTGTGAAGCCGTTAGAGACGGTGAGATGCCTCCTGAGCCCACAACTCCGCCCTCATCTCCGCCCTCTAGTGAGCGAAAGAAACCAGAGGTGGTGTCTCACTCATCGAAAGGTAAAGTCAAGTCAACAGAGGCAGTCGAAGAAGTTCAGTCTAAATAACCTCCAAAGAAACGTGCTAAACAAACCCAGCCCACTCAATCCCAACTGCTACAGACGCCATCCACCAACATTCCGGATGATGACGATGTCTATTCCTTTGATCGGCTCTAGGCTTCTCCAATCCCCCCCAAGCCAAACTCTCATCCTCCTCAATTCAAGACCCTACTCCAACGAGTGGTGCGGATGTGTCTTTTGACGATGGCAACGTATATGAATTTGACACTCTAGAAGCTGTGACTATACCAAGTAGACCACCTAAGCCGGCCAGTTACGGAAGTACAACGAAGTCTCCCTCAGTATCAGCTGTTGAAGACGTCGACGGAGATAATGTTTATGAATTTGACAAACTAGAAAAGCCTCCGGTGATCCCTAAAAAGATGAACAGCAGTTGGAGTATAGGGAAGCTTAAATCTTGTCAGAGCTTTAACGTCAGGAGTTCGTTTGACAGCATTTCGAGAACCAGCGACCGGTTGTTGAAAGAAGCTCCTCCCTTTATGCTTTATTTTGTAGTCATTTGACACCGATGAAAGTGCAGCTGATACTGCCGAACCTAGACCACGCCCAACTCCACGGAACAGGATGTCTGAATCTGCCACGGGGTCTCAAGATTCCTCTCCAACATTGATCCCTCCACCGTCAAATCCTTCGTTGCCCCCTCGACCGTCGAACCCTTCACTACCCCACAAACCTTCACACTTTACTGCCCCCTAAATCAAAGACCAATGGGGAGCCTATTAACCAATCGCAGTTTTGATTGGCCGTTTAGGAGTTTTGTCTGCTATTTCGTTTAATTTGACCAGCAGGCAGTTCGGTGTTGTTATTTGTTTTGCTTTGCTAGTTGATTGTTGTTTGATTTGTTTTTTTTTGTTTTTGTTTTTATTCATTTCACTATAATGGAGTGCATTGCAAGTTGAGATTGTCTTGAACAGTTATATACACAAGGGGGAGGGGCTGGGCACTCGAGCCCTCCCCACTTTTGGTGTTGCTGTCTCAGTTTGTGTGCACACACTCACACACACACACACACATACACACACTCGCTTGCACTCACACACACTTGCATATGCACACACATAGTGTTAGTGTTATTATTGCAAAGTGTTAGTATTGTTGTGCCAATGTTAACAAGTAATGTTTGTTCATCTTGGTTTTAATTTGTTGTTGTTCTCAGGTGATGCCAACAAGCCCCCTATACCCCTCCAAAGTGGTGGGAAGACAATGGCCACCCAAGAAATAACAGATTTTTATGTGACACTAATGAAATTATGTTATGTGTATTTGAATTTAATGGAAAGTTTATTTTGTTAAATAGCATTGTTATACAGTGGTAATTATTAAAACAAATTTATTAATTTTTTTACCTTTTTTTTTTTTTTTTTTGAAACGAAAAGAAAGAATTATATCCAGTAATATCACAAAGGCAAAGCAAGAAAAGGTACAAAAATAAATAAAAATAAAAGGGGCTACACCACCCCATCGGGGGAGAAAGGGTGGGGAACCGGTGGAGCCATAACCTAGAGTTCCCGGCCAAAGTGAAATGGCTAGGCTGTGAAAGAGGTGCCTGGTGGTGGAGTGAAGATCTATACCATAGCCACGGTCAGAAATAGCTCTACAAATGTCTTTGACAATGGTTATGGTGTCATGAGCCAGGCCGCCCAGAGTCTCTGCAACTACAGGGATGCACTCAATGCCAGCTGAACGACTTGGAGGCCAGGCTGTGGACTCCCACTTGGAGGGCATGACCTGGGGTGAAAGCGCAGTGTGCGTTTTGTTACATTTTATTGATCAGTTTAAATTTTGTATCAAAATTTAAACGGCTTCAATAGGTATGTCAGGTATCAGCTCCATATTCGATACACTTGGGTATTTCAGAGTAAACTTGCGATAAAGACAGGGCGAAAGTAGCATTCCGCCTGGATCGGTGGCGCCGCCATGAGCGACCCACAGTCGCGCGGGTTTTATCGGAGGTGGTGAAAATCTTGTACCTCCAGTTATTCGGCCTTTTTCTGGAGCTTTGGGGAATCTTACCCTGCTATATTGAACCACAAAGACGCTCGATTTCGACCAGGATGTGTGGCTTCAACGCGGGATATCCTATTTCGAGGACGAAGAAATCAAACTGGTCAGAGACGACCCACGAGCGCTGAAACTTTTGTTTTGGGAAACTGTCGACGCTTATGAGCGAGGAAAAATCATCCCTAAGGTAGATTCTGAAACATCCTGTGAATTAAACTCTATTCTAGCTAGGGCTGGAACTTATTTGACTCTAAGCCATGGTCAGCTTTATGCTGGTTGTTCAATCCATACCATACTACTATTGGTCTTTTTACTACAGAGTGGATGATTGTATTCTGCAGTGTTCTGCGACTATAGCTGGCCAAGATATTCTAGAAGGAACTGATTACCTTGAATGCGAAAGAATTTGTACTCTTGGACTCCTCAGCACAAATGAGCTTGCTTCTTGGTTTTGGGGCAAAGTGCACCAATTACGACTGTATAACAAATCTTTTCTGCACCAGTTGATGTTTGAAGTTATCAATGAAGTTAAAGAGCTGTAGAAAGATGTATTTCAGACCATTAGAATCTCAAGTGATCAGAGCTAATACATTTAATCTGTGGCAGTTTACATTCTGAATATTCTAGAAAGGAAACATGCTGAAGAGATAAATTGGTCATACCAGGAATACAGAGAATTGAAGGAAGAAACTTCTAGCAGCCAAGCCAAGAACTGGAATGTTTATGCATGGAGATTAAACTCTGAGAAACATTATTGCATTATTCTGATAATTTTAATTACTAATGTTGTAATTATGAGTTGGCAAACTATGTTCATTTTCTGTTATTATGCCAGCAATGGTCATTATTTCAGTAATTATGCTTCTTGAAACATATTATTATGAAGTTATGCTCATAGACACAATTCACAATCCTGAAGCCACTGTTACCATGGAAGTTGCTGATAATGTGTTTTTGATGTGGCTACAGTAAATGGATCTGAATTATACTTTCTTTTTTTTTCTTTTTTTCTTTTTGCCAAAATGCCACGCCAAGTGTGCCTGCAGGAGGATTCCACAAGGGCGGATTTATAAACGTGATAGCGCGCGTGTAGAGGACGGAGTGTATTATACTGACGAAGTTTCACAAATGGAGGATTTAATAGAGTACAAATATTGCCTAGGACAATGCAGGAAAGAAAACCTTTCTTTGTCAATGTCAATGGAAGAAGACTTAGCTCGAGCTTCCAAGGGCAAGGGGGAAAAATTGTCACACAAGCACTCTGAATGGAAGTCAAAATACCAAGCCAGAGAAACCAAATACTTCTCCTTCCCCAAATCTTCGCAAGAACACATTACAAAAACCAGCTGTAGGGTCAGAAAATGCAGAAAGCCACCAGGTTCCGGTAAGGGAGCCACAGCCATTCCTGAGCTGGACTCTGGAGAGGACTCCCTACTTGTAGGCTCGATAACGACTCCAAGCTATCATTCTGGGAGTAACTCTGACTTAGAAGAACTGTTCGCTATGTTCCAGAGTTCTACTGAAGAGCCCAAGGAAGGAAGAAAAGGAAGGATTTTGGGCTGTCTCAATTGCATTTGTCTGAAAAAGGATCATTTCTCTGAGCCTGTGAAAATTATTTCATCAGAAGACCTCTACTCTATGCTAGATGAAAATTCTCCTCCAAACATAATGTGTGAACAAACATCTCATTTTACTAACAAAGACTAGTTAGTACCCAGAGTGTTACTCACTGCATTATTTTTATTTGTCAATCAAATCTTGCTATAATCATTGCCTTGTACTATCAATTAGTATACACTTTGGAACTCAGAGTGCTCAATTTGAGGTGTAGATGCCTATGATCGGGCAGACCTAGCAATATATTTTACTAATTGATATCAATCAACAACATCATTGAGCTTATTGGTTGCTATAGTTGTCAATAGCTTAGAAACAGTTTGGTGTTTAAAAACAACAACAACAAAATGAGAATTCATTTTGGAAGTGATAATTGCTTAAAATGAAATGAGTTTAATAATTTGTTTTGTACAAGCCTCAGAATGCATAGCATCAGCTGTGTACATACATCTGTGAAATCTTCATTTCCACTTTTTTCTGGTAAAATGTAATTCATTGATGAAGACCAAATTAATCTGCAAGGGAGGGAGGAAAGAATGAAAATTAATATATAATGAAATTAATAAGGAATTAGTTAGGAGAGCCTACACTGCAAATCTTGCATTAACTGTTTTTATAGTTCAACTTTAGTTGTTAGCACTTCAATTATTATCCTGGCACTACAGTATTAACTCTGGAGTGATTTCTTAATACACATCTAAATTGCTCATGTTGAACATACACAAAGCGGCTTTTAAAATTATTTTCATTATTAGCTAAAATAACTAATATTCATGATCATTGTAAGGAAAAGTTCATACTTGCCAAAAGATGAAGGCAATCAATCTTTTCTCACCATTATTTCCAATCCAGCTAATTATAGTTAACACTTCTTTGTACAATGGTAGTATTGCAAGTTACACTTGGCAATTCCAGAATATGCTGCTATAACTAGATTCCCCACCATGACTATTATGCCCACACATTGAACAACTTACTTGTAGTTTATTGCTGATCTAAAACAATGAAGAAACAAAACTAAAACATTGTACAAAATGCACCAATTCAACTCCAAAAAAGGATAATATATAAACGCTTACTCTCCTGTTTAGGCTAACTTCCTTTAGTAAACAAAATGGGAAATAACTTATTAAAACCAACAATAAGCGTGCTGATTGTTGAAGCACTTTAAATTACATGCTGAGTTGGATCCTGCATTAATGGACAGGGAAGCCCCCAAATATATTTAGCTAATATTTATCGAAATATCTCTAGATTGATGATAAATGATTTGCACTTAATCAGAACAAAGTTTTGATGAGACATCTTCCGGCCTTAATAATTAGTGGTTAGTAATTATGACCAAACAAGTAAGCATTCGAAAGAAGGAAAAGAAGACAATGCACCATAAATCATCTTTAGGTGAGATTAAGCTACCCTTGATAAGTTCTAGTGATAGCTTATGGTCAAACTAGCCAGGCAACTTCACTTCGCCCAGCCAGCAATAGTTGAAGGAGACTTCCAGGTTGCTCAATTTGTAACTACCATACACTCTGTGGGCGGAGAAGAAGATAAGAGAAAGTGAAGAGGAGAAAGATAGAACTTAGAACTATTATATGTGTTGTGTGTCATCCATAATTTAATTTTGTATATTTTATTAGCACTGTGTACTTGTGTTTATGTCTGTATTTATTGGTGTATGCGTATGTCAGTTCATTTGAGTTGTGCCCCGGATTTCCGGTCGACCCTTTCCCATCGTTCCCTGCGCATGCGTGTCCTTGGTACATAAACCCAGACACGCATGCGTCTCATTAGTTCCCCATAACTTCGCAAAACCCCAAACTGATTTAAGACTCAGGGCGGGCTAGCTATAACTGTGGAGAACTCTGGTGGCAGCGGTCATCAGGGCCCCCAGTGTGTGCGTGTGTCTCTGGTGTCAACCAAAGGATCTGGTGGTTCCCCTTGTTGCTGGAGCTACTATTCCACAATTGGCGGCAGCGGTGGAGAATTCCGAACTCTTCCTGCGCCTTATCGATTTCGACTTTCGTATTCTTTGGCTCATGCGTCTGCTGCTACGTCCCGATTTCAAACTCGGCTACTGCGCGGCTGGATATTCGCTCACTACACCCTTGGTTCGCCGTTTCTCGTTATCTTCTTCCCTATCTGGAGTGCACCCCACGTGGACCTTAATTGGATTCTTCGCCCCTGGCTAAGTCGACGTGTCATATTTCTGTAGTGTCATTTTTCCTGTCTTGATTAGTTGTGATTGTCATTTGTGGCACTTCGTGCGCGTGTGTTTGTTTAATTGGCTGAACTAAATTTGTGTTGTTTTTTTTTTGGCCATAGACTCTATTACCCTGTTCATTGTCACTGATTTTTGTTTTGGTCATAGACTCTATTACCCTGTTCATTGTCACTGATTTTTGTTTTGTGTTCGCTCTTGCAGAACATCAAGTCGGTCCAGAGTGACTGGATGAACCAGAGAGAACAGCCATACAGAGCGTGCAAGAGCAGGAAGCAGACTGGGAGTACCGCCTGTGGTCATTCTGCAGATTCTTCTGATTGTGAGAGTGTTTCTAGTATTGATCGTAGGTCTAACGCTCCTTCTCCTGTGTGTCCATTGTTTGGGTCGCATGAGTGTAGTAGTGCTGTGCTGAATAAACTTTTGTCTGATTCTACTAAGGTTTATAAGTCTGTTGTGTTTTCTTCTGGAAGGGAGAGTGACAATACTTTAGTTGATAGTTTTGAGTCTTGTGAGCGTGTGTCTTTGCCTTCTAACGCTCCCTATTTGAAGAGTTATCCTGGTGTTGAATCCTCCAGTAGTGTTAGTACTGTTCCATATAGTATGGCCGAAGACGAAGACTCTGGTCGTGACCTTAATGGGACTGGTAATATGAGTACTCCCATGTTTGACATGAAATCTTTGTTCAGAGAATTCTTTAATGAGTTTGGTAGGTCGGGTCTAGTTTCCTCTAGTTCTAGAGAAGGCTCCGGTGATGCTGAGATGTCAAGGCAGATAACTGCTTTGGCGCCTCACAAGGACGGTATGGACATCTCTAAGTATATTACTAAGTTGGAGGCCGATCTCACTGACATTGGTTGCCCGCAAGGCAGATGGCGTACTATTCTCCTACAGAAATTACAGTCAAAGTCAGCTTCTGCTATTGTAGCTGGAATTGATAGAGAGACTACAGATTATTCGCAGCTTAAAGAGATTCTAATTGAGAGTTTGGGTTCGAGCCTTACTGGGCTGGGTATAAAACTTACGTCTGATTTTGCTAACTCTACTAGATCGATGAACCCTCTTGAGAAATACGTGCATCTTAAGTCCTTAACTGACTCGATTGCTATGCAATGTAGCTCTGTTGACGAATTACTCCTTTTTGTGGCTTGCGCGACGTATCGAGCTTCGTGTTCGCCTGTGCAAAGGTCTCTCATGGACCAGCGCGAATTCCATACCTTCCGTGACCTGAATAAGTTTGCCCTCTCTATCAATACGGGTGAACTTGAGAGACAGCCAAATACCTCGGGCAGATTTAACAAATTTCGGTCTTATCCCCCTAGGGAATGTTTCAAGTGTCATAAATTTGGGCACAGAGCTTTTGAGTGCCGTTCATCTGTCTCTGATTGTAGTCCTCCTACCTCTAGTCCTAGCAGTGGGTCATCTGGAAATACCATGCATGCTAATGTGACAAATAGACCTCCTGGCATTGTGTGTTATACGTGCCATGAGCCGGGACACAAGTCCCCTGACTGCCCAACTAAGAGAAACTCTGATGGTAATGGTGACAGTGGTAAGAGAGCAGGTGTTAGAAGGAATAGAACGTATAACCTTAACTGGATTTCTGTCTCTAATGGGTCCCCCTCAGTTGTTGGGTTCGTAAATGGTTCCAAGTGCAAGATTGTACCCGACACTGGGGCAGAGATTTCTGTAGTTCCTGGCTGTCTGGTGTATGGAGACCAACTAACCGGCGAGAAAGTGAATGTTAAAGGTTGGGATGGCAGACCTGTTACTTTGGACATTGCCATAGTTGACTTTACGATCAAAGGCTGTTCCTTTAACGCCAGAGTTGCTGTTGCTCACGAGGACAGCTTGTGTGGCTGTGTCCTTTTCTCCATCCCTATGGAGCAGGGTATGGCTGAGCAGCTCTTGTTGGATGCCGCCTCAAAGTCAGATCTCTCTGGCTTGGAGGCGGGGCAACTACGTGACACCCGTAGCATCCAACCACCTGCTCAAGTAGGTGCTGGCTCTGGCATTGTTGCTGAGGAGGGCCCCTCTCCTACCTCCTCTGCTTCTGTTGCTATTCCAGATGAGCTTTACGATGTACGAGCCGTAACCAGAAGTAAGTCTAAGTTGTCACACAGGAGTAATGAGAATGACAATAGTTCTGACTTGGTTGATGATGAATTTCAGAGACTGTCTGCTGTAGATGTTCCGTATGAACCTCCCTCTGTAGGTGTTGGGTCTAACGTTGGTTCTTCGGAGGTTGATCTTCTTAGTGGTTCTGACGAGGATGGGATTGGTATAAATAGTGAAGGTAGTGCGTCTAGTGAAGGGAATGATGGTGCAAGTCCTCCAAGTGAAAGTGTTGCTGATATTGATGTCCCTGTTGATTTAAACTTTGATATTCCCAAGTTGAGTGATGTTATCGGAGTTGAAGACCTTAAGTCTGCTGTTCTGGCAGATGACACTCTGATCCCTGCCAGGAAATTGGCAGTGGAATGCCAAAATGGTTACTCCTTTGTGGATGATGTTTTATTTCATAGTGTTCTCATGGATGATGTGCTAGTGAAAAGAATCGTGGTCCCCAAGTGTCATAGGCTTAAAATCCTTACGCTGGCCCATGATAAGTGTGCTCATGTTGGAGTAAGAGGCATGAGAGCCATAGATTTACTTGGCCTGGCATTCATGGTGACGTTATGTCGTTTGTGAAATCATGTGATGTTTGCTTGAGGGTCAATAGTCAGGGCAATAGGAAGTCAAAGATAGTAGAAAGAAAGATTGTGTCTGTACCTTTCGAATCTGTGGCAGTGGACATAGTCGGTCCATTGCCCAAGGCCAAAAGAGGAGTGAAATACCTCTTCACATATATATGTCTGGCTAGTAGATGGTCTGAGGCCTTGCCCATGAGGACTGCTTCCGCTCCTGAAGCAGCTCAGTGCTTCATGGACATTGTGAGCAGGACAGGTATTCCCCTTAAAGTCCTCTCTGACAGAGGCACTGTATTTCTCAGCAAACTTATGTCCAACATGTACACTTTGTTGGGAATAGATTCTATTGCAACGTCGCCCTACAGGCCCCAATCAAACGGGGTTGTGGAGCGCCTGCATGGCACGCTAAAGCCAATGCTGGCTAAGGCGGCCGACACGGGCATAGATTGGTCTGTATTTTTGCCTCTGGCACTTTTCGCTATTAGACAGGTGCCTAATAGAGATGTTGGGTTTTCACCTCATGAACTTGTCTACGGCAAGAATGTTTTAGGCCCCCTAGACATTTTGTATCGTGGGTGGGCAAGTGATGATTTTGAAGAGTTGTGTGTGGACGAGTGGCTCCTTAAGTTGAGTGATAGATTGTCGTTGCTGCATGATTTGGCAGTTAATAATGAAAGTGACAGTAGTAAGTCCCGTGCGTTGTCCCTGAATAAACATAGACAGGACACGCCGTTGGAAGTTGGGTCGTTAGTGCTGATGCGCATCCCAGGTATGAAGTCAGCTTTTCAAGCTTCTTGGGAAGGCCCATACAGGATTGTTGGCAGGTCATCTAGGGTTTCGTATAAAGTCAGTAAAGGTGAAGACCACCCAACTAAACTTGCACATAGGGATAATTTGAAATTGTATGTCCCTCGTCCCTTGTCTGTAAACACTGTCACTCTGATAGCTGAAGAGCAAGGCATAGATCACGCTTTGCTTAATTGTAAAGCCACACTTACGGATGATAAATGTCCTGGGTTTCGTAAGGTTGATTTGGATGCTGTTTTAAGTGACTTGAAAGCTCATTTTAGCGATTCACCCGGGTTGTGTGTAACTGGCACTTGTAAGATTGAACTAGAAGAGAATGCCAAAGTAGTTAACCTACCTCCTAGACAAATTCCAGCTGGGATTCGGGAAGCAGTACAGAAAGAAATCCAAAAATTGTTGTCAGATGGGATCATTGTTGAGTCCACCTCTGAGTGGGCTAGTCCTTTAGTACCCGTAAGAAAGAAAGATGGGAGTGTCCGCATTTGTGTGGATTTTAGGTGTCTGAATTCAGTGACTCCTTTGAGACGTTATTGGCTCCCTTCTTTGACAGAGATATTGGAACAGGTTGGGCCTCATGCATGTCTTTCCACACTTGACCTAACTGCCGGGTTTCACCAGCTGGCCATGGACGAGTCCTCAAGTGTGTTGACCACGTTTGTATGTCCATTTGGCAAATACAAGTACCTTAGGATGCCTTTCGGCCTTAAGAATGCACCCGCTATTTTTCAGGCAGTAATCGAAAGTGTCTTGAAACCTGTTTCTAGTTGCTGTAGAAATTATGTTGATGACGTCGTCATCTATAGTCGCACTTGGCACGAACATTTGACACACCTCAGACAGGTTATAGGTTGTCTTGGTGCCTCTGGCTTGACTATTAAATTAAGGAAATGCTGTTTTGGGCGCAAGCACTTGCTCTATTTGGGCCACAAGATTGGTGCAGGGTTGTTGGCTGTACCAGAACACAGGGTGTCCTCATTGGCAGGGTTTGCCAAACCTGTCACAAAGAAACAACTAAGGTCATTCTTGGGGACCGTCTCCTACTACAGGCGGTTCATTCCTAGTTTCGCGGACTGCTCGGGCATGCTCACCCCGGCTACGTCTCTCAAGGCTCC
>WLWD01003675.1_pt1 | contig 16577 bp, 14 predicted proteins | sample 6712731 | NCBI WGS metagenome assembly WLWD01 (sample SAMN12718690, study PRJNA576275) | sponge metagenome | isolation source: marine sponge | host: Mycale hentscheli | place: New Zealand: South Island, Marlborough, Capsize Point | collected 2014-11-01
GGGGGGGGGGGGAGAAAATACCCTCTCCCTCTCCCAAAATCCCTGGTCGTAGTGTATAGCACATGTATATAAAAAGGGTGGTAGCCAAGACTATCATGTATATACACAGATGTACAAACAAAAATTAGGCAATTTGCCCCACCTACTTCTCTACTAAAAACAGTTTCTACTAATATGAAAATACCCAACTTGCCCCCTCCCCTTTGTTCCATGAAATCCTTCCCTATTGGGAGTACTTTGTTTCAATTCTATTTATAACCTATTTATAGCTACACTTGCGTACACCTTTCTAAATAAAACAGTCTTCTGATAACTCTAATGATTAAATAATCAATTGTATAACAACCACAGAGTCCATATCCTACAAGGAGACTCACCTGAATATTCCGAATCTCTGAATGGCTACTGACATCTTGCACAAACTCCTTCTTGGCCAGGAACTTCAAGGCCTCATTGTTGCTATTCAAAGCCACTTCCTCCAAAATTAGCAGCCTCACCAACCTCTTAGAGACGTTGGGGGAGTAGAACACGTATGCCATAAGGTTGAGGGTTCGCGGCTCCACGTACTTCTCTCCCAGCTGAGAGAGCTCGAACTGGTGGGCTTTAATAAGAGCTATTAGCTTGTTTTGCAAGGTGGGACTGACTGCGGGAGGAGGCGGAGGGGAATCTACCTGCTCAAAAACATGAACATGTATGTGTGCATGCATGTACAACACACACACATGAACTGGGCATGCAGATATACAAGACATTTATCGATGCCGATGTCAATATTTGTTAACACCCTCTTTTTCAGGAACATTTGTAGTTTTTCCCACTATTTTAACCCAACCCCCTACTACACATTGTTTTTAGATAGGTGATACAGTATATTTCTTACAGGCAAGGAAAAGGAAGTCAACCCTACTTTGCATAAACCTGAACTGTGTATTCGAGTTAGTAATGAATATTGACTGTTAGTCATAATAAATTAAAGCAGAGTAGCTACACACACAAACACACCAAACAGATTAGGTAAGTGAAAATAAGGCCACACACACACAACAAACAATATAATAAAAAAGATGTATAATCAGTGCAACAAAGTAATCAGTAAAAGTGGTCAAAAGTTCAGTGCACATAATATCTCTCAGTTGGATATCGCCTTACCTAATACTATATTAAACAACAACAACAACAACAACAACAACAAAACAAAAACAACAAACCATTCATATCATACTAACTTATATCCCCCCCCCCCCCCCCCCCCCCCCCATACCTGCATAAGCTCCTGGGAGCCAGTCTTCTCCTCCACTTGAGCAGCATGGTCGGGTTGAGTGACAAGTGTGGCAGGTCTGCGATGTGTAGGAGAAGAGGGAGTGGCACAAGACGCCACTGCGGCTCCGGACTCTGCTGCAGGGGACATCATGGCCAGCGGAGAAGGAGGGTGCTCTACAGCATCTGCAGATCTCTTGTTGATCTGTTGTGACCAAAGGAATAATGGCAAAGCTTAAGTGAATTACGTATGATGTATGCGATAGTGCAACTATGCATATTATTACTTGCAGGTAGCACCTCTAGTAAAATTTAACAAAACAAACAAATTCTATATTCCTATGTAACGGGACAAGAGAAAAAATAAGTTAGTACATAATAATGGAAACATAACATAACTTTAAGAGTTAGATTCCAAGACATAAACAAAAAGGTTGTGCATACCATATACGCAGTATACGGCAAGTATGGTATAATTTCGACTGTATTCCACTGAATATGCTTCGTTACTTTCACACTTTGCTTAATAAGTAGGAGTGGGTGAGCCACTCACGGGACACCTCTCACTATAAATGATAATGCTCATCCTCGATACATTATCAACCTGTTATATACTCAGTCATAAATACCTCTCACTATAAATGATAATGCTCATCCTCGATACATTATCAACCTGTTATATACTCAGTCATAAATACCTGCTTGGTCTAAAGTCTTAATGCGATATGAGACCAACTACATCACTTGTTACAAGTTAGTAACAGAATTCTATCTGCTCTGGCCCTCTCAGAAACTCCCATAAAAGTTAAGCTACTATAGTCCAGTGGGAAATTGTACTTTTGATGCAATATTGTGACAGAGTGGACCAAAGCATGAAACTTAGCACAGTGTTTGTTGAAGGTATGTACAGCAATATTAGAAGGTGTTCAGGACTACGCACCCGAACTGGGAAAGGCCGCCGCCTGAAGGAACTTTCCCGGGAACATTGAACTCCGCCCATATTAAACCCACTCGTATTTCTGTATCACCCTTACCATATATAGTGTTCAATTATTTGTCTAAGTTGTTCTTGCATATTTCCCGAACCATCTCTGTATTTGGGGTGGAGTGCGCGCTTTGGGTTGCTAGTGCCGAGACTTCAATTGCCTAGGTGACAGAGGTTGAGGCCTGGTATTTACCTGCGTCAGAGGGTGTGCAAGATCCTGGTCCTTCGGAAAGGGTTGACCAGATAAGCTCCCGACTTAGTTGCTACATGGAGGGCGGAGTTACGACCATCCCCCACATTCTGGTCCTTCGAGCCAGATCTTCTAGTTTGGAGATCCTTGCCGCCGGCCACCGCACAGCTGCGTAACCCACCGTCTACGTCGAACGCAACGTCCACCGCACAGTTGCGTATCTCACCGTCTACGTCAACAACTACTTGCTATCATCATGGCATCTACTGACATGGAGGAGATAGCCTCTTATGAACTTATTGCCGACCCTGCCAGGGTTATGAGCAAACGTACTGCCCGGAAGAGCCAAATCACCCGGATAGAACGTGAGCTCAACATTCTTCTCGCTGCTCTTATGGATTGAATCGACAGAACCATTCTCGCCCGCAAGAAGGAAGATGTACAACGACAGGTACACTTCTTCGACGCTCTTCAAAGCCGTTATGAGGAGCTGGTCCCCGAAGGAGAAGACAGAGAGAAGGAGATCACCACTGGTGACGAGGCCAGAGATCACTATCAGAGGCTTCTTACCAAAGTGGAGTCGTTACTCCAGAAAATCGATGTCTATGAGGAGGGTCTCACTCTCATGGATAAACTCAACAATTTGCAAGACCTAGCAGACAGCCCCTCGGACAGCTATTGGTCCAAGGAGGAAAAGCTGACCCAAGCCAACGACAAATTCCGTAAGCACTCCAGATCGTACGCCGCTGATACTGACCTGGAAGGTCTCCGAGGAGACATCAACCGACTCCTAGCAGAGATCACCAAGAGAGCTTCGGATGCCTGCAAAAGGGAGTCATTACCTCACTCGACTCCTACGCCTGACTCTACTCCTACTACTCCAATACCATCCAGACTCGTCCTGGATCTACCTAAGTTCTCTGGTGACCCACTCGACTGGGCAAACTTCAATGAACAATGCTGGTTCGTCATTGCCAGACTCAGATCGTTGCTGCCACCTGCTCAAGTCAATGCACTCTGACGCCGCTCGTCAGATTGTAGAGACAGCGAGCCACCATACCGATGGGTATCAACAAGCAATGAGAGAACTTGAAGCCAACTTCAGAAGCCCTTCTGTGGTCCACCCTATCTATGTGGATCAACTACTCAGTCTACCTACCTACACCTACACCAAGGACAGCCTATACCAGCTGAGAACCAAGGTCGAGTCCATCTGGGACGGTCTCCGCCAGTGTGGTGGAGATCTGGAGAACACATCGCCGGAGGAATCCTCATGAGGAGCTTCGATGAAAAACTCACGGAGGAGTAGAACAGACTTTGTGTTGGGGAATCATCGCTCCCCGCAGTCCACGACCTACTTGACTTCGTCAGGGATCGTCATGTGTCGATGAAATATATAGCCGTGAAGCATGCCTCGTCCACCGCCAAGACGCCGACACAGTCCAAGAAGTCAACGCCTAGCAAGACCGTCCACAACGTGACGTCTTCAAGGATCGATTGCCCCGCCTGCAACCACTCTGGCCATCCACTGTCCCGATGCCGTCGATTCTGGGACCTGGATGTGGACAGAAGGCAGAAGATAGTCAGAGACGCCAAACTCTGCTATAATTGTCTCTCACATGACCACACGTTGAAAGGGTGTGCTTCTCGCTTCAATTGTTGTCATTGTGGAGCAAAGCACCACTCAGCCTTATACGAAGGCACTACTGGCAACGAATCGTCACCTCCGAAAGCCGAGGAGACCAAGCCTCTCCACGCCAACTCGCCTACGTCATCTCTCCTGTCGACCGCCATGGCTCTCGCCACCCACAATGGAGCTTGCCAAAAGGCACAAGCGCTCCTCGACCAAGGAGCTTCACTGTCTCTCATCACCGAGAATCTAGCCACTGCTCTGAAACTCCCTCGGCAGCCCGCCAGGCTCAAGATCCGTGGACTTCAAGGAATATGTGTGAGCAAACATTATGTTGACTTAACCTTGTGTTCTGTTCACAATGCAGGTCCTTCTGGCCCCATAGTGGTGCAGTGTCACGTCATAAAGACGCTGCCCTATCTCCGTCCTCCTGATCATCCGTCCCTCCTGCTTGCCATGCATCAGTGATAAAGCTCCGATCGCCGACCCGGAGCTGGGTGGATCACTGGACCTCCTGCTTGGGATTGCCGATTGCGTCAGAGTCTCCCGAGGCGCACCTGAGCAGGACGAACACCGAGCTGTCATTGCCACGCCCACCATCTTCGGGTGGACGTTGGGTGAAACCATTCCCGCTGCCGTTGTAGAGTCAACTATCATGCACGTACAGGGGAAGGCTGACCCTCTCGACGAGTCACTCCAACGCCTGTGGCTCAACGAACAAGTGCCCGACGATAATGGCACTCTCACCCTTGAGGAGCAAACCGCCGTGACGCACTTCAAGGACACTCATCAGGTTACCCCCGAGGGAAGATTTCGTGTCCAACTTCCTAGGGTGACTGACCCTCCAGAGCTGGGAACCTCACGTCCAGCTGCCATCCGCCGTTTTCTACAAAATGAACGCTCCCTTCGCTCAAAGGGCAAGCTCGACGACTTCGAGGCTATGCTTCAGGAGTATGTCCACTTGGGACATGCGGAGACCGTTCCCACTACCGATCTGGCGCAACCTGTCACTATGTGTTACTACTTGCCCATCCATGGTGTCGTGAAGAACTCCTCGACCACGACGAAACTTCGGGCAGTGTTTGATGCCTCGGCAAAGACGAGCACAGGCATCTCGTTAAACGACCAGCTACTTCCTGGGCCGAACCTGTACCCCTTACTCACGTCCGTCCTGACCGCCTTCAGATGTCACTAGATCGCCATCACCGCCGACATTAGTAAAATGTTTAGGGAGGTTGAGCTCGACCCAGATGAAAGGAACTACCACAGGTTCCTCATGCGTAACTCCACCAATGAGATCATCGACCATCGGATGCGACGTCTGACCTTCGGCGTCAAGTCCTCACCCTTCCTCGCTACAATGGTCCTGCTGGAGCACGCAGATCAACATTCCAAGTCCCATCCTCAAGCTTCATCGATCGTGAAGTTTGCCTTCTACGTGGACGACTGCCTGACCGGAGCCTCCACTGTGGAAGAAGCTGCTCATATTCGCGAGCAGTTGTGTGAGATACTCAATCTCTGCGGGATGACCTTACGAAAGTGGAGGAGCAATTCTGCCGAGCTTCTGTCCACTGTTCCTGAGGAACTTGGAGAAGCCGCAGACTTACAACTCACCGATCCTCTAGCCTCATCAAAGACACTGGGCATCCATTGGAATGTGGCCACGGATGTGTTCTATGTGTCAGTCCCGACTGTCGACCCAGACCTCACAGCCACCAAGAGGAACCTGGCCTCGATCGCAGCTCAAGTGTTCGATGTCCTCGGCCTCTATTCCCCTGCCATCGTTGTCATCAAAATACTGCTGCAGCGTCTGTGTAAACAGGGACTGAACTGGGACGAACCCGCACCTCCAGACATTTCCGAGTCCTGGTCCAATTGGCTTCAACAGCTGCCAGTCATTGCTTCACACCCAGTTTCACGCCATCTCTCCCCTCACTCTCAAGCCATCGTCAGCCGACAACTCCATGGCTTCGCAGATGAGTCCACTTCTGCTTATGGTACCGTCATCTACCTCCGAGTTCTCTACGAAGACTTCTCTGTTTCTGTCCAGTTGGTCACATCCAAGGCCAAAGTGGCACCAGTCAAGCCGTCCACGTTGCCCAGACTGGAACTTATGGCAGCCCATCTGCTCGCCCGACTAGTCACCGTAGTGCTCAGAGACCTTCAACTCGCTCCAGAAGATGTCTACGCCTGGACAGATTATTCGATAGTGTTGGCCTGGCTTCGTGGATCCTCAACTCGACTCAAAGTGTTCGCCGCCAATAGAGTACGAGCTATTCAAGAAAGGGTCCCAGGCACGAGATGGAGACATGTCCGTACCGATGATAATCCCGTCGACCTAACCAGTCGAGGAATGTCACCATCAGACCTCATCCAGTCTACCACCTGGTGGAAGGGCACACCTTAGCATCAGTTACCGCCTACGGCCTGGCCACCACCCATTCCTAACGCCTCTCTTCCGAAGGAAGTCCCGGAGATCCGCAAGACAGTCTCAGTCCATGCTGCAGCCTCCTCTTCCCCCTGGACGTTCCTGACGAAGTATGCATCCTTTAATCGACTCAACCGCATCCTCGCATGGGTGCTACGTTTCACTCACAACCTCAGAGCTGCTCCAGACCACCGCATTCTGGACCAAGTTCTTCTGCCTGAGGAAACCCAAGAGGCCAAACTCGTCCTACTTCGCCTCTCTCAACGTGACACTTATGCTGATATCCTGGACCACGTCAAGGACGGGATCATCCAGTCAGTTCCAGCTTCCTTGAAGAAGTTCGACGTCCTCCAGAATGACTGCCACTAATTAAATTATGACTAAACCTTCACACCTCCCAAGTACAACTCACATGTCACAGAAATTGTCCAACACCAACTAACATTCCCGGGGGCTGTGCCCCACCACACAATGATCTCATGTTCTGTATCATCTGTGTATACAGAGTTCCTTGTTCAGTCACCCTCATTCAGTTCAGTAACCACTAGAAGGCTCCACAAGCCGAAATATTATGGTTTTATTCTACTGAAATAAATTCTCTGAAACTTGCTACACCTGGCTAGCTATCAGGGTAGCTAGTTCTATTAAATAGTGTAGCTGCCTGTAATATCAGGTGACTCCTAATCATTAACATTAAAGTATTAAACCACAATACATTATAATAAACAATTTATATAGAGCTCTTTTACATAATTAACTGTTAATCAAAATTTCACACTTTAAAATTTAAACAAAGTTTTTTGGCACCCCTTCTGATACTGTTATATATGCCAAACCGAACCTGCATACCAAGTTTCATGCTTTGGTCCACTCTGTCACAATAATTTTTCTTATCTGCTGGACTACTAATCTAAACTTGTAGAATAGAGACATTTAAAAGCATACAGCCGATAAACTTACATGACCAGCTAACTGGATATTGCGATCATAGTTGTCCATCTCCATCTGGAACGTCTGATTATCATCTGCTGCATACTTGATCAGGTCACCTCGCAGCTCAGGCTCCTTAGCTAAATAATAATAACAACAATTAACAATAACAAAACAACACTAACAAAAACAAGACAAAAACTATAAAACAATATTTTACAAGTTACTGTCATGTAACAGTACTTAATTTACCATGCTTCTTAATTAGTACTTCTATTTCCTTAAATAACCCAACTACTGTTGGTAGAAGGTAAATTTCGACAGTGAAATTAGAACAAAACACTGAAAACAAACAACGAAAAACAACAACAACAAATGTTACTTCACTTTAATGACTTGCTCACATATATACAACATATTGTAAGACACACTAGGGTGGGTCTAGGTAAATGTTTCTCACCTCCATCCACCCAGTTCTGATGCAGTTCCCTGTTGAGGTAGACAAGGCAGTATGCACTGGTGTTCCCATTCACACCTCCCATACTCTCCCTCCTCACATCCTCCCACTTCACTTCACTCACGCTCACATCGTTGAACTTTATCCAGCTGGATTTGCTACCGGGCACACATGAAGTATCAGAATTGGCCGTTAAAGTGCCCAGACTGACAGGCGATGGTAGCCCTACCGATAACGAAGATCCCGAGCAAACTTTCTCAATTTCCATATTTTCGCTTTTCTCCGACATGCCGCTGCCCGCCATGCTTTCCCGTGACTCTGTGGTAACGACCTCTTCAGTCGACTGTACAGACTGTATAGGCTGGGAGGAGTCGGCACACTGACCCACATCAATGCAGACCTCCCCTGTTTCCAATTGCCTGTGGTACGTTGGGTTCCTAACATCCAGCGAAGCCTTGCTGTCGTTGACTGCCAGCGACGCAGGAGCAACCACGTTCCCCAGGGAATTTCTTCGTCTGCTCACGCTGGCCGGTTCTTCCTGGGTAGTCTGGCTGCTCGTGGACTGATGTGGTGCAGATGACTGACCCAGAGAGCGGAGATCAGGAGTAGAGGATGAACCAGGCTTGGACAGGGAGCTGATGGGGGTAGCCACAAGGTTAAGGGAAGGGTGTTTGCGTGTGTAGGCCCAGTAGTGTCCTCCTGATGCTTCCCCTTGGTGCACGAGGACTGAGTGAAGGTAGTAAGGGGTCTTCTTCATCAGAGGGTCATTGTAGATGGCTTCAAGGGATGCATTGGAGGTCGCAATACTCGTGTTCAACTCTACATTTAAAATTGAGAATTAGAAAGGAATCACAATTTACAATTATAGATCAAACAATTATTATGCATAATTATATATATATACTAGCAAGTACCCCGCCACATAGTGGCACTTATTGCAAAGTAAGAATGCAGTAGCACAAGTTACTTTTATTTATTATAACATTCTCTACACTTGGTTAAGGTTACACCAGTTTCACTCTCCTGCTCTATTTTTTTCCTGAACTATCTCATTTCTGTATCTACCACGTTTTTTTTTCTTCGTTTTTTTTCTCCTTTTTCATCTCTTCCTTCTTGAGACAAGGAGTCCTTCTCCTCCTATGTCTACCTCTCCTGTTTCTAAATGTTTCTGTCCTTCTATCATGATTGTGGACTTGGTCTATGTGAAACTTTTAACTTCAGTTTTTCTACTTTCACCTTTCGTTTTGAAACTTACGCTGCCTTTACTCGATGATTCGATTCCACCCGCTTTTTACTACAATATTAATCTTCCCTTTTTGCCTTCTCTTTCGTACTTTCTCCTTTTTACTACACCGCCTTTCCTCGTCGATTCCACCGGCTTTTTGCCTTCTCTTTCACACTTTAGCCTTCCTTTCTGAAACCTACGTCGCCTATCCCAGTCTGTTCCACCCGTTTTTAGTTACAATTACAGTAATCACTTTCTACTGGTCGTGACTACACTTTATTCATTCTCCTGTTTCTCGGCCACTCTCTCGTCTTCTTTCATTTATCGTTGTACCTGGTTAGGTTGCACACTAATTCGCCTACCAGTAGTCTAGCATAGCCAAACCCTTCACTTCTTTACAACTGTGCTCTTGGTTCACTTGGTAATTCAGCGCTACTTCACGAAAGCAGCTCTACTGTTTCTGTGCCACTGCCGCCTACTGTCCTTTTTTTTTGTGCCGGGTTTGGTTGCTAACCGGTTCGCCCTGCGCTCTAGGTTTACCCGGTAATTCAGCGCGAGTTCACGAGTATTGTGCGTCTGCGCGTTCTAGCTCACGAATTATTCATGAATACATATACATACGTCGTCGTCGGTTACGGGTATTATTATATAGATACTACATACATACAGGAATTTTTTAAGCCCATTTAAAAGGGGGCATTTTGCCCCCTGAAAATATGACTTCCATGGAGACACCTGCAAATTTCAAGACGAACAACTAGCTACCCTGATATTTTAAAAAAATTGACTTGACCTCCCTGAAATTTCATCATGAATAATACCCAAGTCAATAGAAAACTTGCTTCTAATACTTTTTAGCCAGCCATTTCATCCTCCTAACCAGCCATTTCATCCTCCTAACCAGCCATTTCATCCTCCTAACCAATCCCTTACCCTCCATATCTTGCCGCAACTCTTTGGTCCATCTAGTGAGGCAAGCTTCCATCACTTCTGCCTCCTGCTCACTGCAATATCGAGGAGAAGGAAACAGTGAGACCCGAGCCCTCTTCTCTGCCTGCCTGTCTTCCCTGTCATCAGTGCCACTCCCTCCTTCTGTCCCCTCTCTGTGCTCCCAGGAAGTCTGGTCTTGGACAAATCGAAGGGAGAGTGACAGAATATCAGTAATGGAGGTTTGTTGCTGACCGTAGTGAGTATGGGGGGGGGGGGGGGCGCAAATTAAAGATTTGCAATAAAGTATGTAATTCTTGTGCACAGCATAGTAGTTTTCCACCACACAATGTACATACCATCATCAGCAAGCTAGCCAATGGCTGTTTATATGCACAGATATACCATTGTGTATGTACATATTGTGTAATTTTCGAGATCTGCTAGAATTAATGAGAAAGAAATAACTACATATGAATGAACAAATAATAAAAAATGAAAGAACGACATTATATGTGACCATCTACAGGAAAACCCGGCACAACGCGGCACACTTCGAAAAAATTTTTTTTTGCACTTACAGAGTTGTCGGCGTCCAGATATTGAGCTCTCCAAGTTTTATCGTCGTAGCTTAAGTCGTTCCCACTATAATAGACCTAACCGTTCCCTTCCGTCGGCTTGAAACAATATCGATCGATCTTTTCTCGATATTTACGCACGCCGCGTTGTGCCCGGTTTTCCTGTAGACGGTCACATATGAACACACGTGACAAGCGAAAGCCAGCTTGTGATAGTCAACTTGATTGTCACATAAAAGTAAGTGTCAATGTTCAGAACAAATCTATGACAGATCATTCGATATTTACTATTAGCATACTAATTTCCAATTTGGTGAAACAAGAGATTTCCAGCCAAAGCTTACTCAACTTCATCAAGAGGAGAAAGACATATTTGTATGCCATTTAGGATAAATGTGGCTGGCAGAGCGAGTTTGCATAATACACAACAACACCAACAACTCACCCTTCTAGTCTGGTCTCCAAATCCTTGATCCGTTTGCGAAGCTCGTCCACTTCCTTCTTCCTGCGGCAAGATTCCTCCCTGTTCTCTTCTAGATACCGGTCCACACACAGCTGCAGGTCAAAGTCTAGCCTGTCGTGGACTTTTTCAGCCTGCTGCGTATTCTGGTTGTAATGGAATCGAGACAGTTCCAGAACCAGAATGGGAGGGAAGCGAGTGAAGAACGTTTGCTGCTGCATGTCCATGTCAAAGGTGGCAGAGTCCAGACTGTCATGAAGGTGGGTGTGACCTCGCACTTGGACAGGGTATGCTCCAAAGTCCGACTCGTTGACAAATGGCTGCCTGTTGCTGACGCCTTCCGTGCGATAGTGGCCGTTAAATAATCCCACTATCGGGTTGCATCTGTATAAGAGGGAAGAGTGGTAGCTTTCAATACACACACACACATTTATACACTCAATTCCCTCTTATCCGGATACCTTGGGACCAGAGGGTGCCCACATCATCTCAGAAATGCCTATTACTCAGGGAAAGATCATAGTTTTCTCCAACTATATATTGAGACAGCCCTTTTCATGCAATTTTAGACTTTTTCCAGCTTAAGCACACTCCTCTTTCGCCTGCACTCCTCAGTAGGCTTATCTACAACTCTCTGTAATTAGAAATAATGTGCTTGCACTTCTGCAGTTAGGTCAAATAAGTAATTGGTAAGAATTGAGTGACTAGCTAGTCCACGGTATAGAGGAGTCCATATAAGAGAGGATTAAGTGTGTATTTATAAATTAAAGCAATTTGTGTAACACCACCAATTTATCTCTGATTTTAATGCAAACATTAAGTGCTTATGATCATCTCGCTAACTCACTGACGATCAGAAGAATTTTGGTCCAATGAGAGTTTGAAGGCATTTTCTATCCACTCCAGTAACTTGTGGGTGAACTCACTTACATCTTGCTGGGCTCCTGTGGGATTGTGCTCCTTTGAGAAGGCTTCTCGCAGAGACTGGTACAAAAAATACACACACATTTCTTACACCAGGGCATTTTATTAGTTTGAAGAAAATTAAAGGAGTAACTGGTTGGGATTAGAATAGGAGAATTAACACTATTATACTCAAAGGAAGTCCAGCTCACAAAAGAACTTCAGAGGACACTGAAACATTGCTCTTATGTGACTGATTGGGAAATGGGCACTACATGGGCCTCATAAAAAATAAAATAAATTAATTTAAAAAAAGAGAAAGATAATAAAATAATAAAAACATTAAAATGATCCATTCCTGACCATGAAATGTATTGCAATATGCCAAGTTTACTATGAATGTTCATAATCAATAATGAGGAGTCTAACTTCCTTCTCTATGCAATTAATGACCAAGAACTAGGAGCCAGCAAGACTTGATAACCTTCGGCTAGCAGTTCAAACTTTCATTCTTGAAAAAAATCAGACACAATGTACCTGCAACCAACTTCACTTTATTATTAACATCCTCCGAAAAAATAGAGCTAGAGTTATAATTGAGGTTTTAATGACTTGAATTTCCAACTTTATTTGTTAAGACATAACCGTGATGCTAAATTCCCTGCATTAGAATTCTCTTCTCACTAAAAACTTTCCTGCAGTTAGATTTTTTTCTTTTCTTATTTACTTCGAAGGACGTTAATTATTATTATTAATATTATTATTATTGTTATTATTATTATTATTATTAGTAGTAGTAGTATAAAACAACCCTAACCACAATGGCCTAACATCTAAACTAAACCATTTCCTGCGGCACGGTGTGTTTGTTAAACAAATTCCACGGGCTTGCAAGCAACGAGAGAACAGTGTCCAAACATGATAAGTACATCACCCCTATTGTAAGCAAAGGATTCTTTAATATTGGTTTGGAATTTATGAGGCGTCTTTCAAAAAAAAGTCTCAGTATCAAAGAAACTAATTAGACTCTTCCTTCTCATAACACTATAAATTCACTTCCACAACAACTAAATGAACAAAACATCTACAAATTCACCATAGATTCCTTAGCTACATATTTTCAACAGGGCTGCTGACCTTGGAAGGGAGAAACAATTGAATTAAAAAAATCAGTAGAAAAACATAATTTATCTAGTCAATTTGACCAGATAATTTTCTGTTGATAGGCTTAGACTAACCCGGAAAAAAAAAATCCACATGAATTTTAATACTATTGTTAGTTGAATCAATGATAAATCACTTCTATCAACACACTTTTGAGATCAAGTGTACTTGCAATTGCAATAAAGCATCAAAGTGCGATCCTCAGCACTACTATAAACTAGCTCGCTATTATAGCTTATGAAAATAATATGCCAGAAGCTGTCTGCAGTCTTCAGAAGAGCAGCTGAACATGCAAGGGACACTCACCGGTAGTTTCAACTTGAAACTTCAATTCAGCAAAGTCATGATCACATGAGTAATTTTTTTTTTTTTTTTTTTTTTGCTGCTCGCGGTTGTTTTGCTTTATGCAGAGTAGTTTACCATTGAAGATAGGAGGCATTACTCACAGTAGCTTGTACCTAACACGGAACACATCAATTTGTGTCTTTTTCTTCCAAAAATCGCCCCCCCCCCAAAAAAACAAAAAAAAAACAAAAAAAAATTAGCACGATCAAAGCAGTTGTAATAAATCAACAATCAAGATACAAAAATTAGAGTATCTATATAAATGTATGTATCCAACACAATATACATTTAAATGTGTTACAACACTGAGAGCACTTCCATACATTTCACCTGTTCTCTCACTGGCTTCCTCACACCACCCACCTGGATAGCAGGGGAGGGGTCGATGTACATTCTCTCCGACTTCAGCAGCAACACAAATATATTTTGCAGCTCTATGACAAAAGCCACGCACTGAGAGTGTGCTGTGGTCCCATTGGGTAATGGCGGAGGACAATAGGAGAGGATTTCCGCACGGAAAGCAGGAATATGAAACAGAGACTGCAGCATGCGTGTGAGTGCATGTGATCACATGTGCGTATATGTGTGCAGATGTGAGACACATAAATGAGTATAATGTAATAGGACATGAACAGTCACATTTCTGGTAAATTGTAGTACGAATTAGTAAAAAAAAAAAAAAAAGTTTCAACAGGGGGGAGAAGAGGTAGGCCACTACAAGATACCAACTTGTGCAGCTGTGTGTATTTCTGTCAGGTGAACCACTGAAAATTTCCCTCAATAGACTGGAATGTAGCTAGTACAAAATAAATAGGATTAGCATTCCTGTCTATTCAAAGGAACTTGACACGTACAAAACAAGAACAACTTTGAACCACTTTGGTTTGAAATACAAGCTGGTTAGACAAGTGTTGTTAAAGACAACATATTTTGATATAAAAGGTATAACTGATATCAAATGCATAACTGGAGCTGCAAGCAGTAGTCAAAGAATATTCTCTTTCACACTCAAACGCTCTAGTTTTCAGGAAGTACTATGTGAACTAAAATGGAACTTTATACAAAATGACAGATTTTTTTTTTAAAACAGAGAAGTGCCAACTGAACACAGATATGGCACTATTGCTGGTGAAAGGGTTAACACCATCTTCAAAGCAAAAATAGAAATAGTAAACCAAGGAGTCAAACACATAACTTGTACTGAATTTTTTGGGTTGATATACGTAAAATTGAGGTATTATCACTTAAATAAGTGTGATGATTAGAAAAAAGTGACAAAAACGATTGCCTCAATATAACTTTTCATTACAATGCCCAACCGCCTCACCCCCCCCACCCCCAACAAGCCACCAATCTAGTACAAGAGGCCCGAGTCTATGCTGACCTGAATGACGGCACTAAACCAGCAAGTGTTGCCAATATTCTTGAGTCCTACTGGAATGTTCCCAACTCGTCTCCTCTTGTGTGGGTTCTTTGGGTCCTGGAACAAGGACAGAACTGTCTTGCTCATGTTGTGGTTACTCTCCCGTAGACTGGCCTCCAGGGCTCTGCAGATAACACGTCCATGCACATGTATGTGTTAGCATGTGTGTGCACGTTGGAGGCAATAGATTCACTGCATTTATATAAAAAAAATATTTAAAAAAAATTAAAAAGTGTAGTAGGTTGTTCTGGGGCTGATGATTGATCAATTGAAAACCTACAATTATGCAAAATTATTATCAACCTATAGAATGTGAGTGCTAGACCTATCCCTGTGTTTAAGTATGTCAGGGAATCTCGACACTGCATATTTACCCATATCATTGCTCCATTCACCCTCTTAGTTCATCAAAGAATGGAAGAGAAATGGGGGGGGGGGGGGGGTTGGGTTGGAGGACTAAGAAAACTTAGTGGACGGTCAAACCATTGAACACTTAGTCAGTGTGTGTTGTGTGCATGTGTGTGTTATACTTTCAATTCTGCACACACCCAATAGATTCTACACACTTAGAGAGCACTTGTATACGCAATTTAAAAAAATTGGACTTGGTTATTACGATGCACACCTGCTGAGTTCTTGCTCTTCCAGGGATATAACGCCAGATCCAGCCGGCACTGGACACAAATCATCAATATCCTGCATACTCAACATCAAGGCCTTCTGGATATCCTGGTCATCTCTGGAATCCTTGGTCAAGTCAATAGGGTCTAAGTAATATTATACAATCATCATACTCGGAAACATCTCGTTCCTTGTAATAGAAAGGTTTTAAAAATACTCAGGTGTTATGTTTTATAATACCCCTCCCCCCAACCCCAGCCCAGTAAAAATTAAGTCCATTGAGCATTAAGAGGTCAACTTATCTATTTGTCCTATTGGAAGATTTACACTAGTGCATGAGCTCAAACTACCAGCAAGCTAAAAAAAATAATAATAATAAATAAAAATAGAGGCTTGAAAAAAAAAAAGGCAATAGGAAATTTAACTTCAATTCAACTTTGTGGTCAGTTGTCCATGGGTACTCCTCCAAGTCTCCACCCACTCATAAGGGTATGTCCACAGTAACGTCTATGAATAGACCCACAGGTGCTAAAAATAGGCATTTGTGACCTAATCCAGGGGTGTGCATCCTCAAGCATTCAAGAGGTAAGGGGTGAAATCCATAATATTTAGAAGTACCAGTCCTTTCACCCGGACTACTAACACAAAAGGCTTGCTTGACTACCTAACCTCAAGAAGCAGTTTCCTAGAGAAGGTATAAATGGCCAAATATTGATGGGAGACAATTGATGGCATAACTTGCGACAACATTCTGAGAACAACGCAAATATTCTATTATCTTGTAAAATAGCACCATTGTGTAAGTACCCAGAAGGGTAGGAAACCACGCAGGTGCGCAAATATAAGTCAAGAGATAGTTCAATTCAAATTCATAAATTCTCGGTCTTGTGGACCTTCTAGTGAAATGAATTACAAGGGCCAGAGAAGGCTATTGTTATATGAACAGAGAATACATGAGGTGGTCAGTGAGCATGCCCCAATGATGAGGTGATAATGAGTTAGGTGGACATGAAGTGAATGACTTAGGAATTTGTAGAGCAGCCTTGTTGCTAAT
>WLWD01004615.1_pt1 | contig 16576 bp, 11 predicted proteins | sample 6712731 | NCBI WGS metagenome assembly WLWD01 (sample SAMN12718690, study PRJNA576275) | sponge metagenome | isolation source: marine sponge | host: Mycale hentscheli | place: New Zealand: South Island, Marlborough, Capsize Point | collected 2014-11-01
CCCCCCCCCCCCCCCCCCCCCCCTCTCCCCTCACTTTATTATGTAGCTTTTTTTGCGTTGAGCTACCGGGCGGTTACGGAGCTACTAGCTAGATTACTGAATTCAGTCTTGGTAGCAACACCGTGGCACAACAGTGAGTAAAGCCTACACAAACCAAAAGCGATGCATAGATGATCCTGGTGTCTTACAAAGTTTGTTTCAAGTTCATGTTCAAGGGTTTTTCTAGGCACCTGTGCTAAATGGGGTAAAGGGATTTACAACTACTTCATCTTAAACGGCTTCTCAAAGTGGTTCGGTAAAGCGTCACCTTTTCAATGGTAAGTTGATTTGTGCAAAGACAAATGCTGTTTTTACTTTCTTGAATTGTGTTGACACTTTTACCATATTAAGATGTAAGCTGCATAGCAGAAATGCAATCTCAGGTTTTGTCTTCTTTTTTTTCTTTTTTTTTTAAGCCAAGACTATCCCTGGCAGATGAAACCAATGAAACTCGTTACTTAAAGGTTAATGTCATCATAATATAATTTTAATAATTATTAGAAATAACCACATATACATATTTAGCTGTCTTGTTCTCAAACTTAGCAACCAAGCATGCCTTGAAATTCTTCATTAGAACTTTAAGCTTTAAAATTTAGTAAAGCTAGCCACTATGAATATAGCTTGCACAATGACGCATAAAGTGTGCTTTATAGAATCTTGCCCACTAAATTGTGAACCACGTAAGACCAGCATAATGTGTCAAAATTATATGCACATAATTATAAGCATTCAATAATTATTTTCATCAACACACTGGCCAAAGTTGTAGTCAGCCAACTAGCTAATTGTTACCAACTGTGTTGGTTTTTGAACACCTCTTAAAGTAGTAAGTCTGCATGGGAGTACTGATACACCCCACAGAAGTGTAGTAAAGTCACTATAGCTCATAGGGGTGTCATGCTACACTCCACAGTGTTACTGAACACTTAAGAGCGTAGCACAACACCTCACAATACAGAAGTGTTACACTATGCCCTATTAAAGGTGTAGTGGAACACCCCATTTTTTACAGTGCAACCAGTATGCCACCATGGTGGTAGTGCCATATCAAACATCTGTCGGAGGGGATCAGAAAGATATTGAGGAGAGCAGACGTCAGAGTTTGTTTTATACTAAACAGAACATTAAGAAACATATTAGTCCATCCAAAAGACATTGTACCACCAGTGAACAAAATAGGTGTGATTTACAGAATACAATGTAAATCTTGTGAGATGGCATACATAGGGCAAACTGGAAGAACATTGAAACACCGAATTAATAAGTACGAGATGTGTCTGCACACATATGTCACATCAGCATTGGCAGAACATGCACAAAAAGAAAATCATGCAAAAGGTTGGGATGGCTATGAAGTGCTGGACAAATATGGCAGGTTTAAGGAGAGGCCCTTCCTGGAATCTTGGTACATCAAAAAAGCGAGAAAAGAGGTTGGACCACCCAATAGCTATTGTTCATTACTAGCCTCAAGAAACAATCACTTCAAGTAAGGCTAGGTGTCATGAACAATAAACATAAAGCAAGACACATTCCAGGCTATCAATCACATTTCATCATGCAATTTCACTTTGTAACCTGATGAAGGTTACAAAGTGTATAGTGTAGCTATAATATTAAGTACTAGCAAGTACCCGGCCACACAGTGGCGCTTGACGTATTGCAAAGTAAGAATGCAGTAGCATAAGTTATCTTGCTCAGTTATTAATCTTTACCATTGGTTAAGGTTACATAACTTTCACTCTCCTGCTCTATTTTTTTTTCAGAACTATCATTACCAGTGAGTATCTCAAGTTATCACATAGTGTTATCTCATGGCTGCCTTGTGCAAGCTCATTATCCTAGTAGTTATAGCTACTGACTGGCTTACCAGATTTCTGGGTTTTTACAGCTACCATACTCTAGTGGAACCTACCCAACCAGGTTAGAGCAGCTGCTATAATATCAGCTTGGGGTGTGGGGAGCCCCTAGAGAGTTTTTATGGCCAATTTTACACTTACAGTTACCTACAATCTACTTCAGTGAAGATATCTAATGAATAGTCTCACTCAATTCTGAAGAGGGCTTTGAAGTCGAAACGTCAGGTTAAATCTTTATTAACCATATTATAGCTGTTAAAGCTTGGAAAATTATAATTATTTCAGCCAAGAATGACTGAATCAATAATAATATAAAAATTAAAAAAAAAAAAAAAAAAAAAAAAAAAAAATAATAATAATAATAATAATAATAATAATAACAATAATATTGAAAATTATAAAAAAATCAATAGATGGCTCTGCACTACCCCAATGGCTATAGCATTGGCTACAGCATTCCCTCCTGTACTACCACTGAAAACAGTAGTTGAAGTATTATCCCAGGGGGGAAAATAAAGGGAAAAAATGTGTTGTTTTTTGTAAATGTTTAACCCAAGAAAAAATTGAGTATTTATTATTCTTTATGATTATACTATGCATTGAATTTGGAATTGTGTTGGCCCAAACTTAAATAGCCTGGTGTCTTGCACACCAATCCAGCCTTCACTAAATCTTGAGAATCTGCCCCATTGCAGAGCCTACTAAAAATAATAATAATAATAATGATAATAAAATACTATTAGTATACTAGTATAGTATTTTATTATCATCATTATTATTAATTGGTAGTAAAAACTACAATAAGCTCCACGATATTGGGAATCAATTCTAGTTCATTTGACCAGAGACTGTCTCCAACAGCATAAAAATCTGAGTCCAACCAAACTATTTGCAAGAACTTTTGCTTTGTACATGCTCCTAGCTAGTAATACTGGAAAGTGAGCCAGCAAACTCAGAATACTTGGAAAAATTAAATGCAACTGCTGCCGATACTGCTACTCAAAAGCTAACTTAAGTTTTACCGCAATACTTTGCCCTCCAAAGCAACCTCCAAAGATCTTACTAAAAAGTTAATGCAAGGATTCTTGTTAGTGATACAGGGTCAGTGTCATAAGAACAACTCCACTAGAAAAATAATTGCAGGAAAATAATTTAATAAAGCATTCAAGACTAATTATAAATTGGGGATAATATACCATGATATAGCTGCATATAAAATGACAACATTGTATACATTATGACTTAAATAGCTAGTATTAAAAGCCTCTAAATTTTAAATACTGAAATATATAAAAGTTTCCTCCTGGCATTATGAAGATTAAACATTCATTGAAGAATTTCTGTTCTAATGTTTTGTTTTAGTACTTTTGTCCACTTTGTATTACATTTCAGAAATATCTCAGCTGCTATGAGTTGCTTCATGAAATGTTTTTGAATTCTTAGATTTCTTATCAACTACTGTATACATACATTCTCATCCAGACTGTTTCTACATGGCTACGTGCAGCCATAGTTTGGCACCTATATATATATATATAATATATATATTAGTCCACCCTAGATATCTTCACAATAATATCTTTAGGTATGTGACCGTGAAATAACTCAGCATATTTCACAGTTGTTATTTCACGCTGTACTACGCAAGCTCAGCACCGTTTTAGTTATAGTAATCTGCTAAACTATATATGCACACACTTTACCACATCTTCAGCAGGTACAACCACTACAAGGCTTGAACAAAGAGTGAAAGAACATCATGATGCTGACTAGAGAGGTTGAGAAGGTTTCAGCCTTGGCAGCAACATCACCCGATCAATGACACTCCACACATAATGTAGATGACACCAGACTACATTGAATTTAACAGACACATAGGCTTAGAGCTTCCTGGATGCTGGCAAATCACCTTTCAGGATATTGAAGGAAATGTGATGAAATAAGGAAAAAATAGAATTACAGCTAATTTTATGGGCATTAAAATTAGCCTTTGGCCCAAAACATACAAATGTGCTATATTTAAATGACAACTATAATTATTTGGGTCAATTTAAACTCTGTTTTAATTGCCTCTACTGAATGATAGTGTAACCCTTCTCTTTCAATTTTATGATGACCAGTTGGGTAACATGAAAATGTATGATATTTTATTTTTTTATTTCTTTTCTGTAAAGCCATTTCAGCAAGAATCAAATTTTTTAAGCGCATCAATACCAGACTCTTTACTATTACGCAAAAGAAGTAATGTTGGAGTGAGCGAGCAAGATCGGCATGATTAAGGAATAAGCAAGCAAGGGACAATCATAGGCAAGATGACACAAACGGTAAATAATTAATTAATACTTCACACATGACTGTACATGAGGACAAACATGCATTCACACTTCCCTATCTTCACACAAACACCCCCTTAGACTGAGCTACAGTATGCAGTGGACTGACCCAGCTCAGTCCAATACAGTTGATGTTGTCATAGTTGCAGTTGTAGTTTAAGCGACTCTGCTATCCATTTCTTCAACTCTTCTAGCCATTAGCCTGGAACTCTTCTTCATCGCATCTCTTCTTCATTTCATATTTTTCTTGAATACTATTCAACTTTCCATTAATTACATCCTACTTTGATTCAATATAATTTCAAAACCTATCTACTTTGATTGTCTGGGGTGTTGTTTAACTTTACTCTAGGCTAGCATACAGCGGAACATTTGCGCAGGAAGTGACATTCCCAGTGCAATGTTCGGTTCATTCAATGGCGACTTGTGTTGCTTATACTGAGTAACCAGCCGCTTATGCTTAATTGCGCACTCGATAATTCAAGTATAATAGTCTGCAAAGAGAACAGCTAAAATTTGGACTTACTGTTTCTAATAATATTTTAGATGAAGCTCAATTTCCGACAATCTTAGAGTTGCTACGGAGTTCTGAGAGAATGCACAGCTTATTCACGTTCTAGTTGCTAATTCTGAGTTTCAGAGTCCCGTACTAAAAAAAAAATTCGGGTGGACAGATGCTCAATGGTAAGTGTTCTAGTAGCAATACTTTAAAACAAATCATAAAACAGCAACAACAAAACAACAAATACCAGTGTACTCATTTTTTTGAATATTTTTATTACAGAAAAAAAAATGGAACGTTATTGCTGTCAATTTTGCTTGAAATGCCACAGTGGAGGAACAATTTCTATTGCTGGTCACATAATTGACAATGAATACCTGTTCGTGTAGCAATTTAAAACCTGGGCATTAACTTGGTATGTGGACCTTCATATTTATCAGAGAAATGGACAGAGTGGGCGCTTTTGTGATAGTGGGTACTTACCCTGTAGACTGCGATAATAATAATGATAACTGGCAAGCAAGTGAAGCTAATGAGTTCAGCTGCCTTTAATTCTTGTGCCAACATCGTAAGAATCCTAATGAATTAAAATTTGTGCCTATAAAAGCTTGCTATCCTTGGGGTAGATGTGAGGACTTGAAATTTAGTTTACCTTGTTGATTAATAGCACATAGTTGACTATGAGACCTATCATAAGACTGCACTACCATATTAGCATCATTACACATCGACCACAGCTGGATCACTAAACCTTACCACTTCAAAAGCATAGCAGACTATAAGAGCTCCTGATAAAATACTGCTATTACATGGAGTGCACTTTGACCTCAAGAGTGCTGTTAAATTTCAACTTCAGTGTGAGTGTGAAGCTAGAGGTGAGAAACTAAAAAAATATACCCATTCAATGCTTTACCTAACTGTTTAAGCTCATGGATTATTCATTAATAAACACCGTCTATGCTGTTGCTACTAACATCAGGTGAAAGTGATAAAATATGCATGTACAAATACATAAGAATTGTGCATGCTAGATAATTATAAATGTGGAATGATAGTGAAATGACAACTATAAAATATTGACAAGTGGAATGAGCTTAGGCTTTGGTCTACAACACAACACAATACATTTACAGAGAGCTTTGGCTGTGCTGTCGCAATTGAAACAATACAAAAATTGAGGTGTGTATGGGAAACTTCGCTCACATATACGCATACAGACACACATGTATGCACACCAAAGTGGTGTTTCAATAAACAGCTGCTAGGGACAAAGTTGTTTGTATAATTGGTGAGTGAGCAAAGCGAGCAAGACACTATCAGGAGTAACACAATTCAAAATCGGGGATATTTATTCATATAATGTTTGGATGTACATATGTCATTTTGTACTTTGACCCTGGCATTTTTGTGTTAGTTCGGTTGCCAGTCCCGTCCCAAACTTTACTAAACAGAATCCTCTGGTTTATCGATCATTACCCATATCATCCTAGAAATGGAATTGTTCACTGTTTTGAATTCTTTTGTAGGAAGCCTACACAATAGTATTTAATTGAAAATTCATTGGCCATTTTGGGCTAACCACGAAAATAAGTCTTGTGTAGGTATGTCCAGTTGTGTGAGGAGAGTATTGTGTGTTAGAGCTACTACTTATATAAAGAATATAACAAAGAAAACGTTTAAATAACATGGCTTGTTTTTGTTTTGTTTTGTTTTTCAATTCAAAGTTGCAGCTAGTAGTTACTATGGGATTTAATCCCATTTACCCAATTGTGGTGGGATCAGGTCACTGTTAGCCTAAGAGACGCAGTTGCGCTGCCACCAGAGTTTCAGGCTAGAACCCAGCAAGCTAAGTCACACAGCAAAGCTAGGCTCTTGAATTCTCCAACCCAGGGTTTAGCTAGCAAGGCCCTAAACCTAGGTTCTCAATGTAGTCAGAGTTTTAAGGTGATCTTTCAAGTATGCTACAAACTGAGAACTGAGGAAAAAAGGAAGTGAATGAATGATATGTGTATAGGTGAATAGTGAGTGAGTGATGTGTATTTAGTCTATACATAGCATGCGAAGATGTGATGTGAATAAGTTAATTTTGTATAGCAATAGGTAAATAGATGTAGCTAATGGTACAGAAAGTAAATGACTATTTAATTAGTTAATGTTGTTATTGGTGGGGTGGTGTCACACCACACCTATACACATAATTTAAAACTCAAACTTTCCTTTTAGTAGCTTAGGACCCACTCTATCAGGCTTGTTGGGGCAAGAGAGGCCTGTGAAGATGACAAAACAGCTAGTGATGGACTAGGTTCTCTATTACAAACTATAGACTCAGTAATAAGTGTTGTATGCTGAGGTGATGATGGGGAAGATAATGAACTTTGATAGGGAGAATGAGCTGGTGGGGATGATAAATCCAGATTAGTGGACAAGGATGCCTTTGGAAGAGTGGAAAGCACAAGTGGGAGAAATACCCTCAGGAGAAAGTGAACTCTCGGGAGATGCTGAACTACTCAATCTGGGCCTCCTAAACAATTTAACACACTTCTAACAAGCTATTAGCTAAATGCCCATATGATGTAACAATCTGTAAATCTGGCCAAGCAATTACATTAAAAAAAAAAGTTTTAGCAGACTGCTCAGCTATGTAGAGCTAATGTCAATACATTAATAAAATTGACAGCTATTTACATCTAAGAAATTCTGTTTATCTGAGGTAGTACCGTAATAAGTAAATTTCCTCCTAGCTAGCTAAGGGAGAGCTAAACAATAATGTGACACTGTTAAGTACATTAACACAATCTATTATAAGATACTGCCTTCACCTGCTTACTTGGTAGGAGGTTTTTAAAAAAAGAGCCTAGTTTTATTTGTTTAGACATACTACCATTCAAAAGGAGAATTTGTAAAATTCCTGATTCAGCATATTAAAATTGACAGAGTGCGCCTATTAGAAGGCTGCGACTGCAGGAAAAAAGGAACTGGACGGTGAAAAGTATATTTGTTCTCGTACTTTCCCAGGCTTAAGTTAAGAAATGAATCCAGTGGCTAGCTAATGAAGGCTCATCTTGAAAAAAAGGGGGCTCATTTTGAAAAAACGGAGGCTCGTACGACACTAGTCGAGCCTCCCCCTAGATCTGCCCCTGATAGCTCAGCTATATTTTTGGATTTAATGATTAAAGTTTAATTTTAATCCATAGATCAATACCCTAAATAACATTCAGTAGAAGGCGATTAATTACATTAACTAAAAGCGGGTGGAATTGGTGAGGGAAGGCGGCATAGGTTTCAAAAAGGAAGGCGAAAAAATGATAGAGAAACAAAAGTTTCGCAAAGTGTAAGTCCACAATCATGATAGAAGGCGATTCAGAAGCAAGAGAGATAGACAAAGGAGGAGAAGAGACTCCATGAAGAGCTGAAGAAAGGAAGGAGGGACATAAGAAAAGCTGAAATAGTTCAGGAAAAAAGAGAGCAAGAGAGGGAAAGTGCTAGAGGATGATAATAATGAATAATAAAAAACGTATGCTACTGCATTCTTACTTTGTAATACATCAAGTGCCACTGTGTGGTGGGGTACTCGCTAGCAACTGCTAATAGTGGACAAAATTTTACCGTCAAAACCAGCTATTATTTGGTTATTTGCTCAGTATGAAATGGTAACCATGGAATAAAATAGTTAAACCACAGCAATTATCACTAGATAAACACCCTCTCCTGGCTGGAGCGATAATTATCTACACCAATGGTTTAATTGGCGAGCGAGCGTAGCGAGCGAGACACTTACAGGGGTAACACAATCGAAAATCGGGGATGTTAGTTTATTTATTTATTTATTGGCGAGCGAGCATAGCGAGCGAGACACTTACAGGGGTAACACAATCGAAAATCGGGAATGTTAGTTTATTTATTTATTTATTTATTGGCGAGCGAGCGTAGCGAGCGAGACACTTACAGGGGTAAAAATGAAAAAATCGGGGATGTTTATTTATTTGTATATATGTTTGGACGTATGTATGTCATTTTGTACTTTGACCCTAGCGTTTTTGTGTTAGTTATTTGTTCGACCCCGTCCCAAATTGCACTAAACAGAATCCTCTGGTTTATCGATCAGTACCCGTATCACCCTAGAAATTGAATTGTTTAACGTTTTGAATTCTTTTGCGGGTGCAGTTAAAACTTGAAAACTTAAGGGACTTCCATTTCTATTCGAGTTAGTGGCTGTGGTAAGTCAATGCGCTATTTGTCATGGTTATAAGCCGTGGGCAACAGTATTTACTTGAAAATACATTGTCCACTATACTACTGCGAAGGTAAGTCTGTGTAGGTGCATGTCCAATTGTGTCAAAGCATTGTGTGTTACAACCACTACTTAGCTAAAGAATATCACAAAGAAAACTTTTAAATAACGTGTATTGTTTTGTTGTTGTTTTTTTTCCTTCCAAGCAGTTGCAGAGAGTTGTTACTATGGCACTGAAATCCCTTTACCCTGTATGCTAAATTAAAAAACTGGACCTTATTTCCAGTAGCTTCAGTGTTAGAAGCAATAGTATAGTCTTTAGGCTCGCTCGCCATTTGTGCTCAAGCACATCACTAGTTTATTTGTATAATATGTATGGACGTACGTAAGGCATTTTTGTACTTTGACCCTCACGTTTTTGTGTTAGTTCGGTTGTCGACCCCGTCCCAAATTGCACTAAACAGAATCCTCTGGTTTATCGATCAGTACCCGTATCACCCTAGAAATTGAATTGTTTACCGTTTGTAATTCTTTTGCGGGTGCAGTTAAAACCTGACAACTTAAGGGACTTCCATTTCTATTCGAGTTAGTGGCGGTGGTAAGTCAATGCGCTCTTTGTCATGGTTATAAGCCGTGCGCACAGTATTTACCTGAAAATACATTGTCCACTAGACTACTGCGAAGGTAAGTCTGTGTAGGTGCATGTCCAGCTGTGTCAAAGCATTGTGTGTTACAACCACTACTTAGCTAAAAAATATCACAAACAAAACTTTTAAATAACGTGTATTGTTTTGTTGTTGTTGTTTTTTCCTTCAATTCAAGCAGTTGCAGAGAGTTGTTACTATGGCACTGAAATCCCTTTACCCTGTATGCTAAATTTAAAAACTGAACCTTATTTTCAGTAGCTTCAGTGTTAGAAGTCAAATATAAAAATAGTATAGTCTTTAGGCTCGCTCGCCATTTGTGCTCAAGCACATCACTAGTTTATTTGTATATGTATGGACGTACGTAAGGCATTTTTGTACTTTGACCCTCGCGTTTTTGTGTTAGTTCGGTTGTCGACCCCGTCCCAAATTGCACTAAACAGAATCCTCTGGTTTATCGATCAGTACCCTATCACCCTAGAAATTGAATTGTTTACCGTTTTGAATTCTTTTGCGGGTGCAGTTCAAACTTGACAACTTAAGGGACTTCCAATTCTATTCGAGTTAGTGGCGGTGGTAAGTCAATGCGCTCTTTGTCATGGTTATAAGCCGTGCGCACAGTATTTACCTGAAAATACATTGTGTCCACTAGACTACTGCGAAGGTAAGTCTGTGTAGGTGCATGTCCAGCTGTGTCAAAGCATTGTGTGTTACAACCACTACTTAGCTAAAGAATATCACAAAGAAAACTTTTAAATAATGTGTATTGTTTTGTTGTTGTTGTTTTTTCCTTCAATTCAAGCAGTTGCAGAGAGTTGTTACTATGGCACTGAAATCCCTTTACCCTGTATGCTAAATTTAAAAACTGGACCTTATTTTCAGTAGCTTCAGTGTTAGAAGTCAATAAAAATAGTATAGTCTTTAGGCTCGCTCGCCATTTGTGCTCGAGCACACCACTAGTTATTATATACACGATATAAACCATGCGTTTGAGTAATTATCGCTAATAACCAACCCGATCCTGAGGAGGAAGCCCTAGGGAGAGGGTGACTATCTAGCAATAATTCCAAAAGTTGCCGCCGTGGTTCAACTATTTTGTACATAGTTATGGTTGCAAATATGACAGAATATTGTTGTTTTGAGGGGAAAATAGTTTGATGACCCGACTATTCCATAAATCTCTGTAATACAAACTACTCTAGCGGAGCCCTGGATCACACTACCCTGCCCCTTCTTGCGCAAAAAAAAAACCAAAAAACAAAACAAAAAAAAAAAACAACTTAAATTGCTCTATTAAATATCAGTTCATCTAACCATTTTCATTCGCCTATTCCTGTTGAAAATTCTGCCAGGACATCAAAGGTATCTTGAAAAATCTTCACTGATCCAGTGGGCATGCTCTATGTTGTACTATTTCTTCTTCATACAATCCTAGACCAAATAAATAATATAGCCACTCTATACTAAGCTACATCTTCGTAACTTACTGCTACTTGTTGCACAGTTAAGCCAGTATAATCAGCAGCTTCTCTTCTTACAACACATGCATACGCTTCACTGAAACACCCACCAGCCACCCAGCTTTGAATAGAGCATTTAAACGGGGAGCCTAAGCAGCACTAAATTCTTTCCCCCTCTCCCTAACTTCTACCCTTCCTCCGAAGTCGGCAACTCATCGCTATCACAGCAATATCCAACCACGCTCTGTACTAAGGCTTCCCAAACGCAGAAAGGAGCTCACTTCGTGGGTGGGAAGGCTGTAGGTCGGAAAAAGAGAGGTGTGGCTTTAATCGGCATTTTCCTTTCAAAAGTGGTCTAAAAGTGTCAAGTTTTTTTATCACATTTGAACGGAAAAGTGCCTGAACCGGGCAGGAGGGAATCACCCAGGACGTTACCCTGGAATTGCTGAGCTAAGCTGGGAAAGCTGTGTAGTTTACTTCTAAGATTTCTTTTTTTGTGCGTGTGTGTGTGTGTGTCACACTAATGCTGTCTGTTCTAGTTTTTTCATTAGTTAGTGGCGAGCGAGCGAAGCGAGCGAGACACTTACAGGGGTAACTCAATCGAGATTTCGCTATATTTATTTATTGGCGAGCGAGCGTAGCGAGCGAGACACTTACAGGGGTAAAATGAAAAAAATCGGGGATGTTAGTTTATTTATTCATTTATTGGCGAGCGAGCGAGACACTCTCAGGGGTAACGCAATCGAGATTTCGCTATATTTATTTATTTATTGGCGAGCGAGCGAAGCTAGCGAGACACTATCAGGGGTAACGCAATGGAGATTTCGCTATATTTATTTATTTATTTATTTATTTATTTATCTGTTTATGGGGTACGTGAGACTTCTGTTTTCGCCGGCGCCTCTAATTACGTTCAACCAAACAGTTTACAGCTACTCTCTTCTTGAAACAATTGTGAAGTCTTTGTCAAGCTGCGCTTCTTTGCCACTGCTTTCGAAGTTTATTCAGGTAATTCTGTTAGTTTAGTCTGGGATCAGAGACTTTAGAGATTCTCTGGTGCTAACTGAGAATGGAAAGGGTTACACTGTGCACTACAGTTAGATGTTGTTTTTTTCCCTTCCAAGCAGTTGCAGAGAGTTGTTTCTATGGCACTGAAATCCCTTTACCCTGTATGCTAAATTAAAAAACTGGACCTTATTTTCAGTAGCTTCAGTGTTAGAAGTCAAATATAAAAATAGTATAGTCTTTAGGCTCGCTCGCCATTTGTGCTCAAGCACATCACTAGTTTATTTATTTATTGGCGAGCGAGCGAAGCGAGCGAGACACTATCAGGGGTAACTCAATCGAGATTTCGCTATATTTATTTATTTATCTGTTTATGGGGCAGGGGGGGTAGGACATCCTCGCGTGATCCACTAAAGTGCTGAGTTGACGTTTCAAAAATAGTACATTATTCCGTAGGAATTATGAGCTTCAGGAAATCTCACAGAGGATAGAATATCGGTAAGTATTGGAATAAATTAGATCTTATAGGTCTATATATTTATTTAATGTGGTGACACCCAGCGCCCCCCACCGTTTTCCTTATAAAACTTAGCAAATTAATTGTGTACCTCAAAACTAGTATTAATAGCTACTGTGTAGAAATAGCTAATTGAGACATCTAGCTATTAACTTTATTTATGAATTTCTCCTAACATTTTGTATTTCTTTCTGCATATTTGGGTTCAATCCAAAAATAGTATACTGCAATGGATGACAGTGTATTTTGCACTCCTACAAATTCTGGAGATGAGTTGACAGTTATAGATATGGCATCTACCAAGTCAATTCTGCTGGATACACCCAAGTTAAACAGAAATATTTTACCCAGAAAGAATCTTTACAAACAGTATAAACGGCAAACACAGGTTGTTCCTAAATGGACAGAATTGGAGCTCAAATTGTTGACTGAGTTTATCCATCTATTTTTATTATTAAATCATCATTATCTTATTTTTATTATTATTTTAGAGAATTGCTACTAGTACTCGAAATGGTCGTCCCAAGAATTTACGTTTGGAGCGATATGTGGAAGCCCTGGCTGACCAAACTTCAGGATTGACCCATCCTGTCCTGGTTGGAAGCCACAAGCAGTCAGTTCATGATGCAGAAAGACTCTTTTCACCACAATTGGCAGAGTTCATGGAAAGAAAGGGTTATCAGTATGAAGCCAAGTACATTCAAATTATTTGGAACTGGCGTCGCTCTTGTGATGAGCGCGGATTAAGCCAATTGCAACGATGCAAATATAATTATGAACTACTTAATTACATCCTTGATGAGCTTATTCCATGGCATACTACGTTGTATGATTTCAGCACTTTAGAAGTAACTATGTAAGTATTTACAAACTAATACAATTTAACAGGCTTTCACTTACTACATGCCTATTGACTATTCTGCTATTAAGTAGTTATTTTTTAGCAAGTAATTTACACATATATCTAGGTCTAGATTGTATTGCATCACGTTTGCTTTAATTCACTATTTTACTTATTTCCCCACTTACTCAATAGACCAATTGACAGTATCAGAGGATTCACAAAGGAAACACTTGTTGCTGTTACTACTAATATTGAGAGCCGAGAGTGGCGTCGATGGCAGAATGAAGGAAAGCCAGAGCATCCTAGATCAGGAACATCAGATGATGTGGAGTGTTTTTTTTAGTGTCATGAGAGACACAATTGGACGTGATTTTACTGTAAAGCAGGTGAAATATGGGTTTAGAAAAGTTTGCAATGAGTTTATGAAACGATTGGACAGTGATCTACCTTTTTACTACCATACATCATCACATACTAGGTTTTATGAAGGCCTTAATTGAATTTGATAAACCAAAAAGTAAGGAGAAGCGTAAAGGGCGGCACATACCACGACGAGAACAGTCAGCAGCATTTGCACCTCGACGAGCAACTATGCCAGTAAGAGGTTCTGTCTCAACTAGAGTAAAATTTCATAACTTACCAATAGAACTACCACCACCACCTGGAGAACCACCTAGTGATCATATCTATTAGCCAAGTGCAATGTAACTAACAAAACACAATTCTTGCGTTCTATGTTCATTGATCCAGATAGAAAGGAAAAAAATTTCAAATCATTAACCACACACACAATTATTACATGATTCATTGTATTTGCTGATATAAATATTTTACGTTGTGAAATTGATGGTTGGTACAATGATTTATCTAAGTACTTCTGCAGTGCCATACCTCTACTGGCCATTTTCCATTTAACGAAATCTTAATGCCGGCGTAAAATCCAGGACCACTTTTACTCCAGTTCACTAAATATTTAACCCAATCAAAGTTAATGCTGACAATTTTTTTCTTGTTTAATACATCATGTACAGCTGGCAAAGCCTCTTTAACTACATAACCAATGCATCTCCAGTGGCTTTCCAACTGACATTGAAAGGTGATGGCTTGAGAATCATACTCATTATCAGGCTCTTTAGATAGCTGAACAGGTACAACTTGACCATTCCTCAATAGTTCAGAAACTTTCGAAAGAGTACTTTGAGATTCTGGGTGATAGTTTGATCCCATACACTTAAAAGTAATAGTATGAGTAAGACTATTTCCTTCAGCATCTGACTTAGATAAGGCTTCTTCATCTGATTCAGATAGTAAATAAGGATTCTTCTCTTCATCACTAAACTGATTCAAAGAATCATTGTCTGAAGACTCGGAGTCTGAATCAGACCATTCCCATTTCCATACTACAAAAACACCTTGTGGAACTAACTTCAGGCCATCCAGTTTCACACATATTTTGAATTGATCTGGCTGCATATTGATATAGACGATAATTCAGTGTATAAACAGAAAGAAAAAAAAACTTACGTCTACCACTGTCCAATCAGTGACTTTCATCCAGCATGGCAATGGATGAGTAAGAGAAGAATCCTCCCTCACAAACACATCATATGTGAGAAATATCCTCTCTTTTGTGCAGCCTACACACATAAAAAAAATTTCTTATCCCTCTTTGTTGCCTCTTTCTCTCTCTCTCTCCACATTTTTTTTCCTTCCAAAAAATACCTTGAATTCTCATTGGTCTTAGCTCTACTGCTAAAACATCAAAAGAGGGGATTGGATAGCAAAAAGACTGCCCAAGACTGATTACAAAAAAAAAAGTCACTCTCGTTTGTAGCCAGTATAAATCAAAAGACGGCCTGTGTGCTATTGGTGTTTCCAACACAGAAGATAAAGTGTTGCTCTCGGTCATATCTGGACAAAGTTCAGGTAGGTTGGCTACACCTCTATTATTACATTCCGTTCGTGCTTAAGTCACATGATTTAGACGGGATGTCCTACCCCCCCTGTTTATGGGGTACGTGAGACCTCAGTTTTCGCCCGCGCTTTTAATTACGTAAGTTAGGTAAAGCGTTCACAGTTCCAGTATTTTTCAATTAACGAGAATCCTTAGTGGCGGTGGTAAGTCAATGGGCTCTTTGTCATGGCTATAAGCCTTGCGCAACAGTATTTACTTGAAAATACATTGTCCACTAGACTACTGCGAAGGTAAGTCTGTGTAGGTGCATGTCCAGTTGTGTCAAAGCATTGTGTGTTACAACCACTACTTAGCTAAAGAATATCACAAAGAAAACTTTTAAATAACGTGTTTTGTTGTTGTTGTTTTCCTTCCAAGCAGTTGCAGAGAGTTGTTACTATGGCACTGAAATCCCTTTACCCTGTATGCTAACTTAAAAAACTGGTCCTTATTTTCAGTAGCTTCAGTGTTAGACGTCAAAATCATTCATATAAAAATAATATAGTCTTTAGGCTCGCTCGCCATTTGTGCTCAAGCACACCACTAGTTTATTTATTTATCTGTTTATGGGGTACGTGAGACTTCTGTTTTCGCCCGCGCCTCTAATTAGGTAAGTTAGGTAAAGCGTTCACAGTTCCAGTATTTTCAATTAACGAGCGCGGAGAATCATCCTGCTGCACTGCCTTACGCAACTTTGTTTCAACCAAAAAGTTTACAGCTACTCTCTTCTTGAAACAATTGTGAAGATTTTGTCAAGCTGCGCTTCTTTGCCACTGCTTTCGAAGTTTATTCAGGTAATTCTGTTAGTTTAGTCTGGGATCACAGAGACTTTAGATTCTCTGATGCTAACTGAGAATGGAAAGGGTTACACTGTGCACTACAGTTAGATGTTGTTTTTTTCCTTCCAAGCAGTTGCAGAGAGTTGTTACTATGGCACTGAAATCCCTTTACCCTGTATGCTAAATTTAAAAACTGGACCTTATTTTCAGTAGCTTCAGTGTTAGAAATCAAATATAAAAATAGTATAGTCTTTAGGCTCGCTCGCCATTTGTGCTCAAGCACATCACTAGTTTATTTGTATATGTATGGACGTACGTAAGGCATTTTTGTACTTTGACCCTCGCGTTTTTGTGTTAGTTCGGTTGTCGACCCCGTCCCAAATTGCACTAAACAGAATCCTCTGGTTTA
>WLWD01005660.1_pt1 | contig 16561 bp, 13 predicted proteins | sample 6712731 | NCBI WGS metagenome assembly WLWD01 (sample SAMN12718690, study PRJNA576275) | sponge metagenome | isolation source: marine sponge | host: Mycale hentscheli | place: New Zealand: South Island, Marlborough, Capsize Point | collected 2014-11-01
GTGCCCAAAACTTTATCCGTTAACCACAGGTAAAATTCATTGATTAAATTAGCTAATTTGTACAAGTTATTACTATAAAATTAAGACATAATTTTTGTTTGATCTTTGAAAATGAAGCTATATCACATCAGAACTAAAAAAAATAATAGCCAAATACAACATATGTCTGAAAGTGGAAGGGGGGGTTACAGAGGAGATGACTGAAGCCTTCTCCCAATCTCATTCTTTTCCTACAGCCACATTACATACAGATGGTATAGTGGAACATGGAGAATAGGATACCTAATAAGATTGTGGGTTTTTTTTTTCATCCTTTAATTACATAGTGTCTCAAACATATGAATTTAATGAAACTAGCATCAAACAGCAACGCATTTTTCTCTGTTTCGGCACATTATTTTAATCATGTTTTGCAGATTAAAGACTCTGTGGTTGGTGGGATACCTTTTGCTAGCACTGACATTTCTCCGTCACCCAGTCCCATCATGTGTGCGACCTCTCCACTTCCATTATCCTCTACTACTTCCCCATCAGACATCTCGTTGTCTTCATCATCAGCCCGTCATGAGTGTGCTACTTCTGGTCTGCCTGATCTAACATCAGAATCTTGTGATGAAAATTCTGATGATAGAAACACGACTTCTTCCAGCCAGGAAGCCAGATCAGAACCTGAAGATCTGGAGTCAGTTCAGCTAGGTGAAGGGACTTCGTCAGGAGACACTGCAGCATCTCAGTCTGTCAATGCAGGATATAAAATAGTGTTTGACAACATTGACAAAGATGTGAAGCCCAGGCATATGACGAGTGACAACCAGACACGGTCATTACACTATGTACAGTCATATGCAGTGAAAGACAGAGTCAACTACGACTGTCTCTCCGGTGAACGTCGTACAAAAGTATGCATATTTGATATTCTCCCTACAAAAGAAGACTATGACATTCTGAAGAAGAACTTTGCAGTTCTTGTATCACGTGTGATGGTGAAATTTATACCATATTTCACTTCAGACTACAAGGAGCTTCCAACCAAGCATATTCCTCATGAGCACTCCAAAGAGATGGCAACCAAGTCAGATATAGTAAGACTTTATTTTAATTAATTGCATTAACTAATTTGTGAGCATCAATTATATTCATTGTTACTAGGTCCCACTTGGTATTCTCCTGAAGAGCGAGATGAACTACGAGGATATGACAGAGATTTTGGAGCACCATCATAGCTATGTTCCCGCAGTGAATTGTGAGGTGGTCATTCCTCAGGAGATTGGTCCATTACAGGACCAGAAATTTCTCACTACTCTGGTTGGAGGAGACTACCTCTCAGTGGCACGGGCTAGGGGAGCTCAAGTCATTCGATCTACATCGGAGTTGATGAAGGACACACTCAACGGATTGTTGCCGGTAGCAGAAGATTGGCATGCTAAAGTATGCTTGATGGAGGTAAGGAATATTCTTTGTAATGGCTTTTTAGACATTCAACCAGTTCATGTGAAGACATTTGGTTAATTGTGTTTGAGTATATTATTGTGGCCTTGATATACTTGATAAGAGAAATACTGATGTTTCCACATTATGTGACCGTCTACAGGAAAATCGGGCTCAACGCGGCCACCACAATTTTTGTTGTTGTTTTTTTTTGCACTTAAAGAGTTGTCGGCATCCAGATATTGAGCTCTCCAAGTTTTTATCGTTGTAGCTTTAGCCGTTCCCGATATAATAGACCTAACTATTCCCTTCCGTAGGCTAATTTAATACATTTTAAAGAATTCAATTGAGTTTTCCCGACATTTACACGCGCCGTGTTGTGCCCGATTTTCCCAGTAGATGGTCACATATTAATTTTGCAGTGAGAACAATTAACCCATTGTCTATGAATTAAAGTAGCACTCTTATTTTATTTCAATAAAATAAAATTTTTACAATTTTTTTTGCCACTGACTGCAGCTAGGTTAGTTAGGAAACTGAACTCTCATTCACTAATTGTGGTGCCCGAAGAATTGATTGAAGTTTTGCCCTCATTACGTTCCATGTGGTAAAGATATTTTTGTGTGCTGTGATTGTATGGTAGAACTTTATTTTGAAACAAAATATCCTAGAAACAAGGGTCCATTTTCTATATTAAAATTTTACTCCCTCTTCTCTCTCCAACATTTTTGTAGTGCATGTTGTGTGTGTGCATGTGTAATGTATGTGCGTGTGTGCATGTGTGTGCGCATGGGGATGTATGTATATGTGTGCATGTGTGTCCATTTGTGTGTATGTGTATGTCTGTGCAGGTGTATGCATGTGTGCATGTGTGTGCATGTGTGTGCATGTGTGTGCATGTATGTATGTGTGTGTTTGTGGCACAATGTATGCTCCAACTACAAGAATTCAAATTTAGCATCTGTACCTTAATTAATATGAAGGCAAGGGTGGTGGTTAAGGTGTTATTAGGGCTGCTATTGAAGTTGTAAACACTCTTAACAAAGTAAGCTTAAATACCCTTGTGCATTACTTTCACTTAGCTAGTTTGTGTGTTGTGTAGTAGGAAGAGATTGTATTGTGTCTCTTTGGTAGAACTTTATTTTGAAACAAAATATCCTAGAAACAAGGGTTCATTTTCTATATTAAAATTTCCCTCCCTCTTTTCTCTCCAAAATTTGTAGTGCATGTTTGTGTGTATGTGTATATGTGTGTGTGCTTGTGTGTGCATGTGTGTGTGCATGTGTGTATATGTATGTGTGTTTATATGTATGTATGTGTGCATGTGTGTTATGTGTATGTGTACGTGTGTATGTGTGTGTGTGCATGCGTATGTGTGCATTTGTGTATTTAGGTGTGTTACGTGTGTGATGATTGTGTGTGTTCATGTTTGTGTGTGCATGTATGTATGTGTGTGTTTGTGGTACATTGTATGCTCCAACTACAAGAATTCAAATTTAGCATCTGTACCTTAATTAATATGAAGGCAAGGGTGGTGGTTAAGTTGTTATTAGGGCTGCTATTGAAGTTGTAAACACTCTTAACAAAGTAAGCTTAAAAACCCTTGCCATGCTGAATAGTGTACATTAGTTTCACTTATCTAGCTGTAGGGAATACTAAATATGAATACATGTACTTTCACTGATGTGCTAATGACCATGAATGTCATGAATACCAGACATTACAGCCTCGCTCTCAGCAGGTGAGGCAGGTCAGCCTCAACTAGAAAATTCTAACTGTATGCTGCTTCATGGTGGGGTGAGGGAGGTAATGAATATTAGCTACCCAATACAATTCCAAGTAAATAAAAACTCAATCTCCATCCATGAATTTCAAATGACTCTGTTGTTGCATTGATAGTCCTTGACCCAGATAATAAGCTACATTGTGGACAGAACACGTCCCTGGGGCCCTAGCAACGCCTTTACGGGTCATTTTCTAGGAATCAACAATAATAAATTGAACCAAAAATAAGGTATCGTTTAGTGAGAAGATGACTTGTGCTTACAGCTAAAAAAAAATTTTTTTTTAAATTAGATGCCGCATTTTGGCAGATTTTCCCAAAATCGGTCATCATTGTAAACCAGTAATTCTTCAATAGTATGTACATTGTAATAATTTGAACTCATTTCAAAGCAGATATTTGCCTGGAATTGTTCTTTGCATTATTAATTTAGAGTTTATTCTTTTCATAGTGAGATTGATTTGAGACGACTAGTTTGGTAAACAAATAAAATGTAAATATCAGCATTAATTTTGAACTCTTTCTCAATATTCACATCCATATAGACGTACAAAGATTGTTTATAGTTACAACATTACCAAAAAAATTAGATCTCCTTTTGTGCAAGTCAATTCGCGCCTGCTTGTTGACTGAACTGAGAGCAGTGGCCTCTAATACCATAATCATATTAATTTCTTTCTCCTCCTACTTCCTACCCAATTTTTTATCATTCAAACTACCACTTTATGAATGTAACCACCGTTTCACTTTTGTTCTGTTGCGCATAAATTACTAGTTGCTGGTGGAAGAAGCCTCTGTCATTTTGGGCTAGTGATTTGATGAGTAGTTTGTGCTAAAGGGCCTAGTCCTTGGCTTACTTAGTTTGATTGGAGGCCATAGAAACAATTAGGAAGTACAACCTAATCATTTACACCAATGCTTATAAAAAGTGCTGTCAGTTCCAACAATGTGACTGTCTGTAGAAAACTGGGTATAATGTGCCCCCTCCATATTTCTTTTTAATATCTATTATTTTAGCAGCAAGAAATTGAGATGTCATGTCTAATCTGCACTTTTTTTTTTCCAATAAGCATTATTTTGACTCCTTATTTATTTTATGAAATAGAACAACATTAAATACTATTCTCAATGTGTCATTTAATGTTGTCCTCTTAGGTGATATGGAAAAGGTTATATGATACAAAGTCTGGGATGGAGAGAGGTACATTCTATTAGTTGAGAAACTTGATCAACCGCAGGAATGTCAAGAAAGAAGTGAAAAGTGATGTGAATGCAGCTGAATACTTCATTGAAATTGTGGTGACCGGTTACATTGTTAGTGCAGTCCTGTCCTATCTTGGTATGGCATGTAATGATGATACACCCAGTGATACTATTCTATCTCCTGACCTGTGGATGGAAGATGACTCAGTCAGGAAGTCTGCACTGATGGGTGTTGCGTCTGCCATTGTTGACAAACACATCGACCTAGCTACAGAATTCGGTCAAACACAAGAGGGAAGTGATGATGGCAGTGCAGAGAGCAGTGGTGATTGTGGAGAGAGTGCTGATGATGGTGGAGAAGGCGGTGACAGTCCTATGGGTTCAGCATACGAATATTGTCGGGAAGTGTTGAGCTTGGGCTTGCTGTATCTCAATTTCAAAGATTCAATCAGGGAAGGAGATGGAACACGTGTAATGGTAGCATGGAAATATTTCATGCTTATTTTCAAGGCAACCAAGCACAAGAACTATGCAATGGAAGCACTCACTATGCTCACACAATATTTTGTAATCCTGCCGCCAAATTTAGCGGAACAACTTAAGTGGAGTCGTTTTGTTAATGTGCATGGCTTTCCAGGACGTAACATTAGTGCAGATCTGCACATGGAGCACATGAACAGGACTGTGAAGACAATTATTGATGGATTGGGAGCTAATAAAACTGATACTGCAATTGTTCGAGCAGGAAAGAGTGTGGGACCAGTCAGTGATATTTTGTCTACATTTGATGATGAGGCAGGAGTTGCTCCAATCAGTGGCAAGCATGCTGAGAAGTCACAACTGAATGATTTGCATCAAATTGTGAATCAACTGATGGAGTCGGAGGTGTTTGATGCAGGTCTACACAACTACAAATCTTTCTTTAACTTAAAAGCAAACCTGACAATAACTTTACCAGAAAAAGACCTTAAGAAATGGATTCTCAATAATTTTTCTAAATACACCCTATCTTAGCTATTGTGTACTTTTTTTTGATTTTTATTAGAAATATCTTTGTCCTGTCAAATGAAATACATTGCTACTACAAATATATGAAGGAATGTGAACTACAGAATAAATGCATAAAAATAGTTAAATACAATGCAAAAAATAACTATTTATTTGCTTGAGAATGGAACAATAAATAAATTAAAGTTTGTATAGATAAATAATATGATAAAATAAGTGAAGGAATGTGGAAACTACAGAATAATACATGAAAAATAGTTGAACCAGTGCAGAAAAGAACTATTTGTTGGTTTGTATATTTGATAATGGAACAATAAATGAATTAATGTTGGTATCACAACTTCCACAAGTACAGTTCCTCTGGCAAATATCACAACACTTGCATCCCTGAGCTTTAAAAACACAATCGTCAAAGTCTGTAAACAAAAATGATCTTCTACAAACTACATTCTTCTCCAAGCAGTAGTCAATCATGTGCTGTGTAGTGTACCTTGTGGTCAAATCTGTTGATGTTTTCCAAATTGTAGCACATGATAATTTACCATCTCTTCCTGCTCTGCCACTTTCCTGCACGTACATCTCGGCATCACTAGGAATGCCCCAGTGTATTACATGCCGCACATCTGGGCAGTCAATCCCCATACCAAATGCTATTGTAGCAATCACAACTCTTAAAGATGATTCCTTAGTAAATTGTTCAATTAGTTTATTTTTTACGCTTTCATGAGTGCAATGGGTATACATATCTACTACTCTATTAATTATGTGGTTTGGAGCTCCTTTTGGATCAGTAAAATATTCTTCTAAACTATGCTTAAAAAATTGATATATTGAAATTACATTATCGTATGTCTTACAGAATATTATAATTCTTCCCATGTTACTTTTCTCAATCTTTAACTTCTCCACAGTACCTTGAAAAACTTTACTAATTACATCATCTCCTCTAGGTTTGTCCATCACAGCATATACGATATTATCTCTAGCTGGAGGAATGTAAACTATTTCTGGCATCTGCATACTTAAACTATTTATAATAAATTTTCTGGTAGATTTTGTGGCTGTTGCGGTTAATGCCATCACTCGAACTGTGTTTGGTATGATACTTCTAATTTCATCAAGGTGTGAAAATTCAGTTCTAAATTTCTCTCCCCTACAATTAAACAAAACATTATGTATGAATCAACACAACCACTCGGAACATTATAGTATTATAAAATAGAATGAAATCTGTAACAACTTGTAAGCTAGGTTGTTATTGCTATCTACATAGCTACATACCATTTCTTTATGCAGTGAGCTTCATCCACTACAAAGCCAACTAAATTTAAACAGTATATTCCAGATGACAAAATTCGCCTCCACTGAGTACTGAAGAAAAGTGCCTCAGGAGACACAAAAATGACCTGATATTCACCCCTCTCTATTTCTTGTTTAGTTTGAGTAGAGGTGGATTCCTTGTCTGAAATAAAAGTTGCTCTGATGCCCATTTTTGTTATGCTTCCAACCTGATCTTTCATTAAGGCTATCAGAGGTGACACGACTAGAACAATTGACTGTCCAGAAACACCTCTAAGAGCATCAAATAACCTTGGCAATAGAATATAGCACAAGGATTTTCCATAACCAGTGGGTAAGGAAACAAATACATCTAGCCCAGAAGCAAACTTCTGCAAACATATTTCCTGTTTTCGGCTTCAGAGTTAAGCCCAGGTCAGATGTAACTTCACTAATGGCTAAATCAATCCCGCTCTGCAAAGGAGTCAACGCTTCCATAGATCACTGCTTGAATCAATCTGATCGTAGTCTGCGCGCAGTCCTGCGGGTTGGCATAAACGTATTCATCACGAGCGGAAATGAATGTGGCAAATACGAGATAGGTATGCGCATTGTACCAGACCCTTCCCCCGCGTAGCGTCTGGTAAAGGGTCTGGCTTGCGAGACTAACATAATTTATACAATTCACCGCACGCAAAATCTGTGACGTCTACATTCAGAGAGCCTTTAATAGGTCTCTGGTGTAGCCATCTATTATCTACTGATCCCCACGAAACGGTAGGTAAAACAACATTTAAAAAATAAAACAAAATCCCTCGGAGGATATTCATTCTATTTCACGAAGCTGTTTGCTGACGATGCAAACTTAATTTGCACTACGTTTAGTTGACCGGACCCTTTCTCAGTTGCGATAGGTAAGGTTCTGGCTACGCGAGACTAATATTTGTGTGCTTAATAGTGGGTTTCTCCAAACGTTTTGATAAATAACAATATTATGACCGACGTTTAGAAGGGAGGGGTAGTCTAGCAAGCAAGCCCCTCCCCTCACCACACTCTTGTCCGGCGTAACCGACCCTTTACCTTCCATTCTTGGGGGCGTGGGGAAGGATAGGGTCTGAGGACGTATGGACATCATACCATTCTTACCGTTACCCGGTATGTCCCTCCTCAAGCGCATGTAAAAACTCTATACTGTCAGCCACCCTTTCAAAGCTAGGTTTAGCAAGTATTGCTCTTTTAAATGGTCTGTCTAATTTCATGTACGTGCCAGCCACATAGCTAATAATTGTTATTTCTTAATAATTGTTACCTATGTATTTAATAATACGCTTGTGTGTCAGTTACGATGATGATGGTGTATATTCATGAATAATTCATTAGCTAAGTCAGGTTGGTAAAGCGTCACTATGAACTGAACATAGGTATAGAGATATGGCTTCAGTAGAGGTGATTAAGAACACGAGGACTATTGTAGCTAAGAGCAGATGACTAGCTTGAGCCATAGGTGCTGAAGGACAGACACCATGGTTTTTATCATGAATGGTAGCACCAACTCGAATGAAGGAATTTAATTTATTAGCTATTGTGTATGCATTAGTAATACTTTCAATTAGTCTATCAGCTGCGTACAATATAGTTTGAATTCTTCAGGCATGGTATCAAACTAGAATGCCATACATGCAGGTTGTTAAGCGCCCCTTCTGTATTAAGCGCTGTTTTTTTATTAAGTGCCTGTTTCCTTCCTGGTTTTTAGGACTTTTTATTCAGCACTCCATGTGTTTCATCTATTGCTAATTGGCACTCTGCCCCAGTTTTTTTTGGTTACCACTCGCTGTTAAGCACCCTTTTTATTAAGTGCCCATTTCCTTAAAAAAATTTTTTTTTCCTTATAACTGGCTTCCAATTTGAACTTTTTTGTATGGTTTTGTTTCTGTAAATGTAGTCACTTGATTTTTTTAAAATTCAATGACTAACTGTTAATGCTATAAATAACTATGATGTAATAGAACATCACATTTAGTTGGCGCAACTCATGATAGCCATGGCATTCTCCCACTGCATAGTGGGATCCTCTAGAGGAAGTAGTTTGTGGACTTCTCATGCCAGATTCTTGAGCAAGGCCAAAAAAAAAAAGAAAACGAAAAAGCTGTGGGGCTAATCACAGAGTGCTTATAGTGAAACTAAGGGCTCATTCAAAATAAGAAGTTGCTTGCTAGGCCTATGATCAGTAGATTTTCACTACCAGCAAAATTCATCACATTGTTTGGCAATCTGGTGCTTTAAACATAAACACCATCTTGATATGCTACATGAGATGATGGCTGAGAGTCTGTCAGTCATCTGGAGGATCATGCTAATGTCTTCTCTTGAGCAACTCATCAACTATCACACTGCAACAAAAGATGAATTTGCTATATTGAATCCTCAATATTGAGTAATTCAGTATAGTTGAAAAACAACAACAACAACTGATATACTCATTCATTTCATAATGTAGCTACCATCTTCATGTAGTTAGCTGCAATAGTCATTAGCTACTTCACTTATTTGTAGCTAAGAAATTCACTCTTATTGTTAATGGAACTAATTTCATTGGGGCCAACCACTCTCTTTCAGAAGCATATCCATTGTCTTTTCTTCAGCTGGGAATATACTCAAAACAAATTACTCAGTATTCCGCATCACAGCAAATCTATTCGCTTTTCATTCCATAATGTGCACCTCATTTAGGAGGAATATGGGAAGCAGCCACAAAATATATCAGGTTTCAGTTTTAGTGAGTGGTGTGCGAACTTATTAGGAGTTGAGCACAGTTCTCTGTCAAATTGAGGCATGTCTCAATGAGCAAGGCTATGTTGAAGTGTCTGAATGGACTGTGAATGTTTTGGCAATAGAACCTGTTAGACATCTTAATCTTGATGAATTATGGGGCTACCTTTGGAGTTACAAGAATTTTAGATATTTTTTTCGTCCATGAAGTAACCCTGGCACTTGGTACTGATAAATGTGTTGCACTGCCAATGTTTGATGCTGTTACGAGATGTGACACAATGTCTGTTGGAGACAGAGGCAAAAAAGCTGCATGGGACACCTTGAGTGATTTGTAGTGATTTTCTACGAGCGAACTAGCAGTCTGGAAAGCAAGGATGCAGTTATTCACTGATTACCTCTTACACCTCATTCAGTATAGTAAGAGCTACTTACCAAGATAGTCATTGCTGGACCCAGATGATGATCAAAGGTCCAAGCTTCCGTTTTAATGGTGTTGGAAAAAGTGGATGGAAACAATTCTAGACCTATCTTCCTGAAGCCTAGACAATCTTGTAGGGAGCTGGTGCAGTGCTCTATGGAAATGTAGATTACAGCATTAAAGAATTTTAATATAACCTAGCAGTGAATCCACATTCTCTTCCCTTCACATTTTGTAGGTCGGCTGGTAAATATATAATATGCATTTTTGTCAATTCTAATGCAGTATGATTGTTGAGTTGCTCATTCTTGATATCCACCTCATAACCACATTTCTACACATGTTTATGTCCTTTGTTGTAAAATAAAATGAGGGAAAAAGAAGCACTATTGATTTTGATTTATATTTAATGATCATATTGACTGATTATTCTCATTTTCCCTTTATTATTCTCCTAAATACCCTAACTATTCTAGAATTGTTCCACTATGCTATTTCATGTCTATTATTCCTGAAAAAATGCTAGCATAATCTGGCAGGGGATAACTGTCACAATAATTCCAATAACTTACAAAGGATGTTAGCTAACAATTGTTTTAAAGTTATTTCCAAGTGTAACAGCATAATATATGAATAAATATTAATAATGAACAATTCTCTTTATCTATATTAATGGATATTTAGATTTAGTAAAATATGGTTCATATGGCATCTTTAATAAATGATGGTTTATGGGGAGCGAAAATATTTAGAAATTTAACATTTCAAATTCTTCAAAATACATTGATGGCATAATTTAGTCAATTCAATTATTTATGCTAAACATACACTCATTACATATAGATAAAACAAGAATCACTAACAATTTCATATTGATCAAAACACATTAATAACATTGTATGTGTAATATTACAGCGTTGTTTCTTTTGTATCACGTTGTCTACACCATAGTTCATGGCAAAGACTGCAACATTTTTTATCTTCTGTAGTTGTATCATCTGAAGTCTTATCTTCTAACATTTTATCATCAGGAAGATCTCCATAGTGTTTATCACAAACGTTCTAAATAATTACAAAGATAACATACACAGAATTATATATGTATTCCTTAGTCAATAATTGCAAATTACTTAGCACAACTCAACCACATTATGTAATTTTCATAAAAACAGGTATGAAAATTTAGTGTAGCATTAACTTAGTGTCAGATTATTCCATTCACTTAAAAATTAAAAAATGAATACCATAGCCAAGTCATTTTTCAATACAAAAAAGTGTGGTATTATTTTGAAATACCATAGCAATGGAAAACTGAAATAATGATCTGATTGGTCACGGCGATCTCTTCTCAACCTTGCCGCACTTTTACCCGCTTCGCCTAGTGAAAATTTTCTCACTCCACTAGTGCTATTAATCATAAATACCACAGTTTTCAGTGCTATTATATGTCTAAATAGCGACATATCAAAATTTTATACTGCCAAAAAAACATTAGATTATACTTAAATTTATAAGACTGTGATAAATATTTACTTAAATAATTGAGGTTTCATGGATAGTGTATTTTTAGTGAATATCTGGAATTTTATTAATTATGATTGTGAATGCTGCATAATATTTTTAGTAATCATTCTAGTTCGTACATACAATATATAATAATAAATATTCTGTGAAGATATTGAGATAATGTTACTTCTGAAATTACCGTTGCTATAACTATGTTACCTTGTCATTAACATTTTTGACAACCTCAATCTAAAGAATATTTAAAGCAATATTAATGCATGATAGAGTGACATAAGACTCCATGACAAGTCTTAATCTAATTTTGGTATTAACTAGATTAAGAATTTGTCTTATGTCACTCTATCATTCATTAATATTGCTTTAAATATTCTTTAGATTGAGGTTGTCAAAAATGTTGATGACACAGAAACTTAGTTTTAACAATGGTAATTTCAGAAGTAACATTATTTCAATATCTTCACAGAATTGTTAGTAAAATCAATAAAAAATATTGGACAGCTGATATGGCAGCTATATATTTTGGAGATTACGATAGTATTTTTAGGAGTAAGTGACAAAAAATAGTGAAGCTGTATTTTGAGTGATAGAAAAGTTTCTTAATATACGAAAATGTATCTACATACTTGTATATTACAAATCAAAAACATGCGAATAGCCTTTTTATAACAAAGGTATTTCTCATTAATTAAAGTTTGCTCACTCTTCCAATTGATATCCACAAAAATATACAATGGCAAGCTTCATGACTCATTATTTTTCTAATTTTTTGTTGGTATATAGCTAGATTTGCACCATGGTACCTTCAAACTGTCCAATCAGAATGCTTCATTTGCTGTGAATACACACACCCACCTCAGGTGAATAAGTACACCATCCAATTAAAATTAGTTTTTTGTGTGCTTAGTATAGCCTATAGTATAAGTCAGTTACACCTCTCCGTTTGGTTGGTACTGGATTTACAAAATTGTCGGGCCTTTGGCCTCTGGTTGTGTAAATCCTGTACCAAATTCCACGTCGTGTATAACCGATTTAAAATTAGTACTATAAGAGAACCTTTCAAATAGAGTGTATATAATGTTTCTTACAAAATTTACATGAGAATATTGCTTATATTATTATTTTACTTGAAAGCAGAATTTGCAAGTTGTCAGTTTCACTTTAGCCGGTTCGCATATATCACACATATCCTCATTTGATTGATGTCCAAGAAGACAATCAACTTCTGATAATTCTGTACATATTGTAGTATAAAAGGATCAAGTGGGTCAAGTTTTTTTGCACTACAAAAAACTTACTTTTATTTTCTTCCCAATACATTTCATAACAAGATTTGCATACAGTACCAACTTTCTTATTCCTTGGAACATATGCTGTATGACCAGTACATTTTCCACACATGTACTGTAGAATGTCATTAAAAATAAATAAATAAAATACATAAAAATAAGCTACTTGATTAAACACATCCTTGTTTTAAAACAAGGATGTGTTTAATCAAGTAGCTTATTTTTAGTTTCTCCACTTGCAATTTATTTTACTTTTGATAACATGTTAATAAAAAATAGCCATTATGCTTTAATAAATGGCTGGATAGAAGTAGTGTTGCTTAAGGCCACTAGGATATGTTTTATATAATTGCTGAAAAGTAAACAGCAATTTCACTATATTACCACATTTAAAGAGATATAAAAATAAATACATTACATACATATAAATAGCTTATCGGCTTGAGTTTGTACATCACTGATGAATCACTTCGCTTTGCTAGCTTATCAATTAAATTGGTAGCTAATATATTAATGTCTGTATTCTTTGTCCTGTAAATGAAAAAAATAATTTCACAGTACAGGGATGATTGAACAAATTTTAACTGTATAATATTATTTGTAACAGAGTATTTTTATGCTTCATATTTACGATTGAAGAAGCTGATGCAAAGTCACAAATAGCTAAGTACATAATGGCTTAAACTATTATAGATTATTTGTGCTAAATTTTAATTGCACATAATGATTCCTATAGTTAAAGGTGAATTATGTTTACTAATTAGTTAGTTTTAGTAAAATAACATACCTTGTGGCAGGATTGACAGAGGTTTTCTGTATCAAGCATTCCAAAAGGTTTGCAACAAGTAATGCATTCTGTGTTTTCTGTACGAAAATCTATTCTTCCAAACTGTAATTCTTTTATTCTCTGCAAACAAAATTATTTAAATTAAGTATTTTTCTTTCCATACATGATCAAATATTACAATAAAAGTTTACAAGTACAAAAGTATTTTACAAAGTAAATTTAATATTACTTTGAAATTGTTTGATTGATTAAATTTTATTTAGTTGTAATACATGTTACATACTTTATATAATAGTTATAGCATATATAATTTAATAGTACCACGTGTAATTTCCCATTCAAAACTGTATACTGTAAAACTGCAAAGTTGAAATCGCACAGGGAAAGTGAAACAGCATGTACCTAAGTGAAATAGCATGGGAGCTAAGTGAAATAGTACGGGTTAGTGCGCATGCGTGCGGCTTTAGCCTTGGAAACGTATTAGTCCAGCCATTTTAAGGATAAAAATATCTTAACCCTAAAATAATTGATACGAATAAATTATGTATTTTATATGTCATTAGTAGTTAAAATCATATATTTAACCCTCAGCGTGCATGTGCGAGAGGGTTATAGTATTCTGTTTTTTAATCAATCAATCATTCATCCATTTGCTCGTTTATTCATTCATCCATTCATCCATTCATGGATTCAACCATTCATTCATTCATTCATTGATTCATTCACTCATTCACTATGTCAACAGAGGATCTCGAAGATTGTGGACTTTTATTGCCTTGAGAGGAGCTCTTGACTAGATGATGATTTAAATCCCTGTAATTTAACACTTTTTTATTTTGAGAAAACAAGAGAAAATGCAAACTTCAATGAGGTCCGCTATACGGCAATTCTCATTCAGATTTTATTGCTTGCGTTCTGTATTCCGGTGCTTAACTTCTTTTGTCTGGTGTTAGGAAGTTTCTGTTGCTGGAGGTGCGCTTCTTTCATCAACTGTAAGTATGCCTGATCTAAAAAAACATGTGCCCAAAGTGTTTGTGTAGCGTACATGTCAGAAAGTCCAAATGTTCTTGTGCCTACTTTTGTTTCCTACCAAGACAAGGTTAACACACTAAAGCCAGAGAATGCCATGAAGTCCCAGAAAGTCGTAAAAGCCTTATGGTTGAGTATCAAGCTTGTAAAACAGCTTTAGAAAGTGTGGATCAGTCCCAGGTGTATGAAAGTGCTGGTTCTGTTTATGCCCATAAAAAATCCCTTGAAATGCCAGAAGAATCCCAGAGATGCAAGCAGGCCAATTTAAAATGCTCTAGCTAGCAAGTTAGAATTTATATTCATAAGTAGAACGATACTATACTGTTAAAAGCTGAAAATTTTAAAAACTTGGTTATTAAACAATGGTGACTTCTTTTGCAACTTATTGCTAACTAACACTGAGGGTTTGCACTCTTAGTACTCTAGTTTTGTATAGTTTTTAACCATTTAAAATAATATTTTGATTTATTTTAAAGTTAAAATTCAATAGTATTATACAAATAATAACAAATTTGAAGAACTAAAAACAATTTAAGAATAACAAGATAATAATAATGTCCTAGTTTATATTTTAAATCTATATTGTAAATCTTACTATTTCTTTTCTCTTATTAGATTTATCTGTATGTCCCTCTCTTTCAGTATGATACTTTGTTAATTTTAAAGAATTTGGTTGTTTCTCATGTTCTTTTTCATAATTACCATTAATTATGCAAAGTGCACCAGTAGTCATGGATGAAAATATAGTACTAATAATAGACAGAACCTATCAAGAGTTATAATTAACTAGTGATGAGCCAGAGCACAAATGGCGAGCGAGCCTAAAATTACACTATTTTTTTAATGATTGATTTTAACTTCTACCACTCAAAGCTACTAAAAATAATGTCTAGTTTTTTTAATTATGATTATAATGGTAAAGCAGAACCTTTACCTAAGAGCTACACTGGGAAAGGGTCTGGTGGCACTAGCACATAGTACCAGTTCAAAAGGAATGTAATTAGTCCTTGCCTAGCTAAAAGAGTGTACAAAATAATCTCTTGCACTGTGTGCATAATTCCCTTATGACACTTATTGATAGCTATAGAATTCTGAGAAAAACCAGCCAGTCTCAGTTTTCAAGGTGAGTTCCAAGAAGAAGTAGGGTGGTTAGATAACCATCACCAAATTTCACTCCTAGGAATTCCAATAGCCAGGGCTGAAAATCCTAAACTTTTGCTATCAGCACTTAGTAAATTTCATAATAAAGCTATTCCTGTAATTTGGAAGCTCTGTGCAGCCTGGTGCTGTTGCTACAGCAAAAAATAGACCAAGCGGTCAGCAAAACTAATACATTTTCAATGGGACACGGTGTGCAGTGATACCATCGGTGGGCGTGGTAGGATGTTACGTGATGTCATCATGCAAATCCCCTATTAGGTTGTAGGGGCTACCCACAGACATGATACTTTAGCAGCTGCTCTAACCTGGTGGGAGTAGGCTACACCTGATCCAGAGGAAGAAGGCTGTAAAAATGGAGAAAATTTAAAAGTTTGGCCCAGTTGCTATAACCACAAGTGTAATGAGCTTGCATGGTACAGTAGTACAGTGTGAAATAACAGCTGGGTCATATACCTAAAGATATCATTGTGAAGATATCTAGGGTGTAATAAATAAATATATATTATATGTGACCGTTTTGGGAAAATCGGCCTAAACGCGGCAAACAAATTCTTTCAGTATCCCCGGGTAAAGCCTTATAGGTCGATTTTTTTCAAAAACATTTTTATGGCAGAAATCATGGCCGTAGCAAGCGGTCCGGTTGGTCCGGTTTTGGCCGGACCAATATTTTCACCTCGTAGCCACACCCACCTAAGTTGCTGCGTAGAGCATGCACCTAAGTTCAAAGATTTGCAACTGTTACGTTCTCCTTCTAGTTGTTATTCACTTGTGGAGCATATTCATGGCCGTAGCATCCGGTTTTTTCCAGACCAATATTTTCACCTCGTAGCCACACCCACTTTAGTTGCTTTGTGTAGAGATGCACGCTGATTTATTCCAGG
>WLWD01004946.1_pt1 | contig 16551 bp, 9 predicted proteins | sample 6712731 | NCBI WGS metagenome assembly WLWD01 (sample SAMN12718690, study PRJNA576275) | sponge metagenome | isolation source: marine sponge | host: Mycale hentscheli | place: New Zealand: South Island, Marlborough, Capsize Point | collected 2014-11-01
TCGCCAAATATTGGAATGAGGTGACAACTCTATAGTGTGTGCATGTATGTATGTATGTATGTAAGTATGTATGCATGTATGTATGTATGTATGAATTTATGTATGTATATGTTATGTTATGTATGTGTGTATGTATGTATGTATATCAGATTAAGATCCAAAATTTACAAACTTGTGAACTATTAATTATGAAATAACATGCTAGTGATCGTATAGATGGATAACTTAAAATGCTGACTATAGTATACCATAATAGAAAATGTTTAGGAAGAGTTCCAAAATAACATTATATTTTAAGGAAAACATCATCAAACTTTGCGAATCAATAATAGTATTATCTTGGTTGGGTAGAAACCGAAAAGTAATGTAAACAAAAAACAATGTTGAATATCCCCAGTAACTAAACTACTAGTGCCTCAAACTAAAGGAAAGAAAAGGGGTATCAGATTATTGACTGTATTTTCTCAATTGTACATGATGAAGATCCAGATAACTTTTATAAATTTGTAAATTATAGTCACATCCACCTGCACACTAAAAGATTTTGGGTTTTTTTGGTCAACTTTGTGTGGTAAGGTAATTGAAGTGAGACCTTCAAGGTTAGATGTGCAAACGATTTTACACTGAAAAAAGAAAATGGCTATGAATTGTGATGGAAAACTTTTAGCTAATTGGAGCATTAACTTATTTCAACTTAGTTTTTAAAAAAAAAAAACAACTGCCAATGCCAGAGCACATTTGCTATAATTGGAGGAGGATTTGCATAAAAAGATCGCTTTAAAACTGACAATGCTACAATACCTACAACTGTGGAGAAATCTAGCTCTGAAAATGCTGGAGCTGATAGAGTCCTACATGCACATATCCCGGCAAGATAAATGCAATAAAGTTAATGGGAATAAAAATAATTGTATATTGATGTGCAATTATGAAGGATGTACATAAATGATTTTTTGGCTTGCAATGGTTTGTACTATGGTATTGACGACTCTTTACCAGACAAAAAATCTAACTGCTGTTTCTTAGTAATGGAGTGGCTATTGTCTGGCTACGCCAGACTGGAGTGGCCTACTGGTCATTATTAACCTTCAGCACATGCGCAAGAGCGTTATAGTAGTCATCATGTCTGTTTGTCTGTTTGTCAGTCTGTCAGTCTGTCTGTCACGCTCTGATTTTGGAGATTACTGACAATTAACAGTTGATTTAGGTAAGAACTTACTCAGGACGAAAATTTATGACCTTTTATTGTGCTACTTTTTTTTATTTCAGGCTAGTGCTTCATTTTGGACGGTCAGAAGGGCTTGATAATACCTACTGTTTATTGATTGAGGTAAGAAATGTTTTCATATTTGTTAGCTTATTCTACTATTCTACTTATGGACAAAACAAGCCTGTTTTCAAGAGCTACTGGCACTTCACTTAAGACAGCTAAAGTTGCATTACAGAAGCTATCATTACTCCTAAAAGTAAAGGTAAGGGATAGCTATGTACTTGAAATGTAAAAAAATAACTACTAAACTTAGCAGTACAAAGCAGTAATAGATATGAATTTAGCCTCATGAAATAGAAAATTTCAATCATTAGGCCATACAAAGCTATTTATTAGTTTCTCAGGCATCGCCTGCTTCATTATTTTTCTTCAAAAAGTTGCATTTTGAATTTTATTAATTAACAATCTTGTGGTTTAATAATAGTCTACTACGCATGCGCAATAGCTGCACAAGTTCATGTGCAATAGGTGCACTAAGTTGTTTCACGGTCGAGCTAGCCAGCTGGTAAAAGTGCTTAATGGCGTTTGTAGTGCATGGTGGTGTTGAGATAGTAGTGCTTGGAGGTGCAGATAGCTATGTGAGTATCTTGCTGCAGTTCTTCAATGAAACTAGTGTGCCAGATAGTTGCAGTAGTTGCCACAGGCCTTTTGGGTGGACTACCTTGCAAAAAGCATGCACAATAAAAAGAAGAAAAAAAAACAAGCCTCTTCCCACTTGCTTTTTAAGTGATAGCTAGCTAATTGCCTGAGAAGCTAATTAATAACTTTGAATGGCCTTATCAGAGTTAAGATTTAAATCCAGTTGTTGTTTAAATTACAACTACAGGGTTGCTAGCCTTCTGTGCAAGTACACTACTAGTGTGATATATAAATAATATATTATGTGTATACGTATATTATGTATAATGGTAAAGTTCAAAGAGGTCATTGTTGTCTATTCCTAGAGGCTACTTTAAAACGTTAACATTAGTAGGCACAAGAAAATTGGGAGAATAGACTTCGAAATGATGCCAAGGACAAAAAAAAATTGGCAAACATCTGTGGAGACCAAGCTTTCAATGACGTGTACTTTGGATTTGCTGTTTTTGCTCTTCTTGTTCGTTTGTTGATTAGTCTGTTCACTTGATTGCTTGTTTTTTGTTCATTTCTTTGTTCATTCAATTGTTCATTTTGATTTACTCACTTACCTACGTATGTATTTATGCAGCTTGCTTACCTGACTCATTTTATCACCATTGTCTGTGTGCATTGAGTCTAGCTTTATGTGATATGGAGTCATGCTGACATTGCATCACAGTCAATCAATACTTACTACAAATGTTTTGTTGTTGTGGTTCATTTATTTATTTTTTTGCTGAGATTGTGATTTAATATGCCACTCAATGTGCACACACTCAACCCTGAGTGTCTTAGGCAGGTAAAAATGAGTTTCTGTGGCCGGACACCCGTATACATATAATAACATTTGTAGTAAGTATGAGTGACAGTGATGCAATGTCAACACCAAGACTCTATATTATATATAGCTAGACTCAAGTATACTATGATGCTATAGTGTTTAAAACATCCAGATATCTTAACATAATATAAATAACTTTGAATGATTGTTATACCTGTCACTTGCAAAAATATTTCAAGTCAATATTCACATGTGTTTGTGTCAATCACAAATTCACACAGTCAGCATGTCTAATAAGTAGTCCTGTTTAGCACACATGTGTGGCTCCTAGTGGGGCTTTCAATATATATATACACAATATTTGTGTTGACTTAATGCTTTCAACGATTTTTCTAAACAATATTAAAATTCTTTCGATAAAGATTGTAATATTCTCAACGATTGGAAATGTTTTTGTAACAATTCAATGTACATGTAAACTTGTTTTCCTTCAAATGCATTTAGTTATTAATGTCTATTGTTTATCTAATCATACACTTGAGTCAAACTTTATACAAATTAAGTGAACTTAGTAATATATAAACACCATTAAAGGTACGTAAGCACATAGACAGACAAACAGACCGACAGACTGACAGTCAGATTGACAGACAAACAGACAGACAGACTCACAGTCAGATTGACAGACAAACAGACAGACAGACTCACAGTCAGACTGACAGACAAACAGACAGACAGACTCACAGTCAGATAGACAGACAAACAGACAGACAGACTGACAGTCAGATTGACAGACAAACAGACAGACAGACTCACAGTCAGACTGACAGACAAACAGACAGACAGACTGACAGTCAGATTGACAGACAAACAGACAGACAGACTGGCAGTCAGACTGACAGACAAACAGACAGACAGACTGACAGTCAGATTGACAGACAAACAGACAGACAGACTGGCAGTCAGACTGACAGACAAACAGACAGACAGACTGGCAGTCAGACTGACAGACAAACAGACGGACAGACTGACAGTCAGATTGACAGACAAACAGACAGACAGACTGGCAGTCCAGACGACAGACAAACGACATACAGACTGACATTCAATTTACAAGCAAACAGACAGACAGCTAACAGTCCAACTGACAGACAAACAGACAGACAGACTGACAGTCAGACTGACAGACAAACAGACAGACAGACTGACAGTCAGACTGACAGACAAACAGACAGACAGACTGACAGTCAGATTGACAGACAAACAGACAGACAGACTGACAGTCAGACTGACAGACAAACAGACAGACAGACTGACAGTCAGACTGACAGACAAACAGACAGACAGACTGACAGTCAGATTGACAGACAAACAGACAGACAGACTGACAGTCAGATTGACAGACAAACAGACAGACAGACTGACAGTCAGATTGACAGACAAACAGACAGACAGACTGACAGTCAGATTGACAGACAAACAGACAGACAGACTGACAGTCAGACTGACAGACAAACAGACAGACAGACTGACAGTCAGACTGACAGACAAACAGACAGACAGACTGACAGTCAGACTGACAGACAAACAGACAGACAGACTGACAGTCAGAGCGCCAATACAAACAAGACAGACAGACTGACATTCAATTGACAGCAAACAGACAGACAGACTGACAGTCAGACTGACTGACAAACAGACAGACAGACTGACAGTCAGATTGACAGACAAACAGACAGACAGATTGACAGTCAGACTGACTGACAAACAGACAGACAGATTGACAGTCAGATTGACAGACAAACAGACAGACAAACTGACAGTCAGATTGACAGACAAACAGACAGACTGACTGACAGTCAGATTGACAGACAAACAGACAGACAGACTGACAGTCAGACTGACAGACAAACAGACAGACAGACTGACAGTCATATTGACAGACAAACAGACAGACAGACTGACAGTCAGATTGACAGACAAACAGACAGACAGACTGACAGTCAGATTGACAGACAAACAGACAGACAGACTGACAGTCAGATTGACAGACAAACAGACAGACAGACTGACAGTCAGATTGACAGAAAAACAGACAGACAGACTGACAGTCAGATTGACAGACAACATACATACAGACTTACATTCCGAGTTGACAGAGACAAACAGACAGACAGACTGACAGTCAGATTGACAGACAAACAGACAGACAGACTGACAGTCAGATTGACAGACAAACAGACAGACAGACTGACAGTCAGATTGACAGACAAACAGACAGACAGACTTGTGAGGGCTCGCTAGTCCCTGCTGCGATTCCCGCACAACTGGTATAGCAAATTGCTGCCACCAATTTTCAATTTAATGATTTTTAATGTAAAAATTATAATTAGCATACAAACATACATTGAACAGTCAAACTCAACAACTCAAAAACTTAACACTGATCCACAAGGGCAGGAGCTAATCATTAAAAATATGTGGGGCGGGTCCCCACAAGACTGACAGACAGACAGGCAGATAGACAACTGTTGTTGGATACTGATAATTTGACTGTGTCTCATTTTCCTATCTGATCACTCTCCAAAAGTGGTTTCATTTGCTCATTTTATAATATAAACTAAAAGAACGAAATTACAAAATGTTCCTTGATTCATTAATAATATGTGTAATGTGTACATAATTGTATACTACATGTATTATTTTTTGTTTCACTGAACTACATCATAATAACAAGGAAAACTATAAGTAAAGATCAATAATAGCATAGATTAAATAAAAATGTTTTTCTAGAATAAATTACTTTACATTCTATTTTAACATTCCATTTTTCCAAAATGAGTGATAGTTTACAGGACTTCACATGGCAACTGTGAAATCTGTTGAATATATTTAGACATTATTATTATTAGCATGCAAACTAAGTATCATAAGAAGTAGTTTGTAAGTTACTATCGATTGGTTTTTGAAGGCAATATTATTCAGAAGTTAGTCAATCCAGCTTGATGTCATTTACTTTAACCAACAATAACACAACAACAGCAGTATGAGGAAATTATAATTATCATGCAATATTTTATTCCCAAATTATTATAAACTGTTTTCTATTTGTCCATTTGTAGAAACTGTAGTACAACTGATGATTTTAGCTTAGATAATATTGAGTTTTGGTAATTGATGCGTATTGGATGTGTATAAGGTTTTGTTTAAGGTCACATTACATTTAGTTCTTACCTAACAACAGGAATGACTACAATAGTACCAGTGGTCATTGTGACTATGTATAAATTACTCTACAGTCTCTCATTAAATAAATAAATTGATTTAAAATATATGTGACAGTGCCTAGGAAAAGGGACCTTTTACGTAAAATCAAAAATGTACAGTAGAGCCCAAACACCGACAAAACAATTTTTTTTTGGTTTTCTTTTTATTGGCCCACAGGTATCTCCTACCCCTTAGCTACACTGACACCAAATTTGAGTGGCTGAAACCGTTGTTAACCCTTAAGGGTGTTTTTCAAAACAGCTAAAATGGGTAGGCTTACTATTTCTGTCATAGCAAGCTAAGTACATAACCAAAAAATAAAACAAAAATATGTAGGTTCACAAAATCATACTTTTTCATGATCTTTGTAACTCGTGAGGGGATATTACCCCTGCCCCTAATTAAATTGTTTAATTTAAAAACTTTTGGTTATTTTTATATTATAATATTTATCTCAACAAAGCTTTAACTAAAATTTAAACCAATACTACCAATTGAAAGAGCATGGTTTTTCCTTCAGTTGGATACATAATAAGTGTATGAAACATTTAGAAATAGGTAGCTACTATGTTAACTATTGTTACAGTCATGTTGTTATCTTGCTTTGCAGTAAAAGTGATCAAAGAAGTATCTCGTTGTTTCCAAAGAATTAGTTGAAGTTCATCACAATTGCTAGAAATGAAGAAATCTATGATTGACAAATTCTATGATGTATTTAAATTTCATCTAAACACTCACACTGTTGTTCATCACTAGATATTTTATTTACATTCCATTCCAAGTCACCTCTTTCACTAACCACTGAATGACCATGCTCACTATTGGATAAATACCTTTTACTGTCGAAAGTACCAGCTTCTATAGCTTCTGCAGAAGCATGCCCATGGCTTAGCTCCTCTATTTCGCTATCACTGGAGTCCAAATGGAACGAATCTTCCTGTAAATTAGTGATAAAGTCGACAGCCTTCTTTGTCGGCAATTTTCAACTTTTTCAATAAAATATTTTTATTCTATTTAGACGAATGGAAACGCAATCATTACGTACTCTGAAATACGGAGAAAATGATGGCGCTAGTAAAAATGTGCTAGCACCAGTGATTGTGCTTAAAAATATTTTTGAAAATTTCACTTTAAAATGTATTGCTGCGCGCTTAAGGGTTAAAGGTCCGAGCGCCCTGTTTAAACACAGTCACCTTTTACTCTCTATTTTGACCTTCCGTGCGTGCACGGAAATCCAACCCGCGAGTAATTGAAAATCGTGGGCGAATTCAATTTGTTGCCTAGCAACAAATTACCCCTACCTCGGATAATCGCGGGTAAATATTCTTATAAGTTTTTGTTCGCAGCAACAGAATATAAATAGTAAATGTGAATAATCAAGCTATATAGGTTGATGTTGCTATTTATGGAGTCCTGTAGTTGGAGCCTGCAGACCTGGAGACTCCTGGGACTATTTTTGTGAAGACAATAGAAGAATCAGCAAGTCTCTGACTGGACAAAGGTTTCAGTGATGATGAGGACTTCTGTCACACTACAACAAGAGAAGGCAACACATTTTGAAAGTCCATCATTTTTGTTCATTGATTTAAAGAGATTCCTATTGTTCATTTGTTCCTCCAAAACAGGCAACAAGCTGGCTGCAAGACAAATATAATCCTAAACTTAGCTAGCCAGTGAACTAACAAACCAAGCTAGTTGAACATTTCTAAAAGAGTGACTGTATCAATGACTTACTGTAACTATCAAACTGTTGGAAACAGAAAAGAAAAAAAGAAGCACAAAAGAAAACGGTCTGCAAAATTGCATCCAGTGCTATTTAAAGACATACCTGTCTAGTACTCTTACACAATGTAGGGTCTAAACTGAGTAAGGCCTCCCCCATCAATAAAGTAAGCGGCCCCAACTATAACTTACTGCCGTTCAGCTGATCGCCACCATTTTCTAAGCATAAGTAACAGTCTTACGTAACCCGTAACGCGGACTTCCGGTTAGATTACGGAATTCAACGTTAACTCCGCGAGAAATTGAATAAGAAGTTTAATTGCAGTTTTCTCGAAATAACTGTGCTAAAGATGGTCAGATTGCCGCTCGTATATTTAGTGAACCAAGGAGCGCCTGCCTATAAACTTGATATCAAAATACTCCATAAGAAGTGCTCTACACAGTGGTATGAATAACTCATTTTTCATTTTTTTACGGAAAAGGTCCCTTTTCCTAGGCACTGTCACATATTTTGATACTAATTGAAAAAAAATTGTACTGTTTAACATGAGAGAGCATAATATATTTTTGTTTAGCTAAAAAAATACAGTTAAAACTTGTTATTAAGCTAGTTCTAAACTTGTCATTATCTAGTATTTTATTGCAGCTTCACATCCTCATAAGCTATGTTTGGCTTTATTACCATTCCAGTGTTCACTTCTGGTAGTTCCAAATCTTCATATATTGCTTCTACTCTCGTATTTGAAGAAATTTTCTTGTTTAATATTTTTGTGAGTAATGTATTTGACTCCACAGAAGAATCCAGTGATAAAAAACATGAGCACATTACCACAATCAATAAGAAAGAGACTCCATAAATTATTAAAGCAGTATTAGAATACAACACTGAATATTGGAATTGTTTGTTGTCACTACTAGACTATAAAGAAAATAATTATAGTTGTAATTCAGCGAGCGAGCGAAGCGAGCGAAGCTGACTCTCAGTCGTGTTCAATTGAGATTTCAGATATATATATATAGGTATGTATGCGTACGTCAAAATATTTCGCCCGCGCTTCTAATTACGTAAGTTAGGTAAAGCGTTCACAGTTCCAGTATTTTTCAATTAACGAGCACGGAGAATCCTGCTGCTTGCCTTACGCAACTTTGTTTCAACCAAAACGGTTATAGCTACTCTCTTCTTGAAACAATTGTGAAGTCTTTGTCAAGCTGCGCTTCTTTGCCGCTGCTTCCGAAGTTTATTCAGGTAATTCGGTTATTGTTAACTCTTCATGCCTAATCATTGCTATTATTTAGCGATTTCCTTCACAAATCATCTTTACCTATACTCATATATTTACTCGCTCGCCATGCATTTGCGCTATTCGAGCGCACCACTAGTTAATACTATAACTTAATTATAAGAACCTTACCATAGTGTATATTGCAGTGATAGTACCATTGAGATCACTGAAGGAAGACACATGACCTACAAATATTTACGATGACATAAATTGTCATCGCTTGTTCATCAAAATATTAGCTAAAGTTATTATTATATTTATTTAATTTCTTATTGATATCCAAAAAAATTATTAATGCGTATTGATTAAGTATGTAACATGCAAATGTTGATGGCTTACAATGCTGGATTTTTATTACAATAATGAAGATACTATATTTATTTTTAAGTTTGTATACTTACTTATACTAGAATATGAGCTTTTAATTATCTGTGGAGTAGTGTCAGCATCTTGCTGGTTGATAGACTTCCAGTCTCCATTTTGTGTGCACTCCATCACTACTACTTCTCCCTCCCAGTCACATCTCAACACAGACACAGCCTGTAGACCACTAGAACTGAGGTTGTAGTACAACACTTGATAGGAGAGAGAAGAAGAAAGAAAAGGACAAGGACCTGTAATATGATATCAGTGTCAATACTATATTTGAAAGTTCATCTTATATTACCAACCTATTTCATATGTTTTCTTATTTTCACACTCTTGTGGAGTCAAATTGTACATGACATCAGTCTGAAGACTTATTACGAATGTATTATTCCTGGTAGTAATATTTGAATGAGGAGACAACTCTATAATGTACTTGGACATGTCAGTTAAGTTCGGAGAAGTAATTGAGAACATTAAATTATCTTCGCTACGACACAGAGTGTGTAGACTGATTTCTGAGGGTATCGGTGGGTCTGTATCAATAATAGCATTCCACTAAGTAAGCTTCCAATTAACAGTGGAGGAACACTGATAATTTTAATATTAATAGATAAACTCACTTATTTGTAGTCTTATTTTGTTTTGTACATAATTGCACCAAATTGAAAGTGGTCCACTGTAATTGGATGCTCTTAGAATGAGGGTGGAAACTGTGCAAGATCTATTGTGATATAATGTGGTACACATTACAGTAGTTCCAAATGGCATTGTAAACCGTTGAGTATGTCCATGGTAAGAAAGAATTCCAAGATAATCTTCATAATTTGTGTAAAGCATCCAGTGAGTATAGTATCCACTTATGCATGTTAATGTCACTTGATCTGAGTCACACAGTCGTGTGCTTCCATTCACTATGCTCAGTTCTAAATAGGAGAAAAAATAAAAGTGATAACAAGGATTTTTTTTTTAATATCAGAATTTACATTACCTGATCTTGAATTACTAAGAAGTGTCAAGAGCAAGAGAATTGTCACTACTATGGCCATCAGAGCACTGGGTATTTCAGTTTACTATTTCAAGTCAAGTTACTAAAGCTTAAATAGTTTAGTTACGTGCTCCCAAAAGCTCTCTTCAATTAAATTACCAATAACTGAATCAATTGGGAGAGTAGAGAGACTTTAAACAGCATCTCATCTGTGAAGAAATCCTCTTTTGAAAAATAGCCTTCTGATGATTACACTTGATTGTATTTTGCAAATTAATCAGTATCACAATCTTGACAATTGAAATCCCCCCTCCCCTTTAGAAAAATTCTATGTTAAACCTATACATTTAGAAAATTAATATGAATTGTGACTTTCACACCCATGTATGGTCTCCAGATTAGAGTGCTGTTTCACAACTGCAATGATGACCTTAATAATACCAGTGATTTTAGAGCTTTGACACTTTGGACTAACCGTGATACTCGGGTCAAAATTTACTGTTCTTGACACCTAAGTGTGGCTAGTAGCACTGAAGCTCAAGTAAGACAAATTTTATCTGCATTAAATGACACTTTATCTATAATATTATTAGTCTTGTATAATATAATATATATTATATGTGTATATGTATGCTAGAGTCCGGTTTGTGTGAGGTTAATTAGTCTTGAAAATAATCTCTCTTTAGTATCAAAACAGTTTAATTAGAATAAAATAAACTGGGAGGATGGCATGCTAGCAATGTTGTTTAAATAATAAATAGAAGGTAGCACACTGTATTTCTGTTTTCACTCCGCTTCACAATTTCCTGCCTTGGAGTTACTAGACTGACTGAACTGCTGCTATCACCAAATGGAGACCACTTGTTGTAGTGGGTGTGGTCATTTTGTAGTAAAGGCCATAAACATATTTTCTTCCTAGGATATGTAGTAATTTATTTGGTAATTGTACTATTAAAGTAATCAGGTAATATGGAAGCTCAAAGAAATTAATATCATCAATTCAAAGCATAAAGCAATTAGGTATGCAATTAAAAGGAAACAATGAAGATTTTTCAGGGGCTAATTCTGTTGAAGCATAAACACTTCAAGGAATAAATGAATCAGTATTTCAACAAATCAATCCAAAGAATCTAATAAATCCTTTACTATCAAAACTGAATATTAAATTGAGATGCAACTGATTGTTTGCAGTTATGCACTACAAACGTTTTGAATGGCCGAATTAATCAGAGAAAAAATGGATTCTTTATTTGCATTTCAAAACTGAAAAATAATCACAGACACATAGCTGGACTATAATAGCTCATGTATAGGGAGTCAATGATGAATGAAAGTAGCTATGTACAATTATTTTGATGCTTAGTTACTTTAAATGTGGAGCAAAGATTCAGCAGCTGATTTTAAAGTCCTTAGTTGAACACATTTAAATTGATTGAAGTCAAAGCATTAGCTCTTGTTAATTAAGTGAATAGTTATCATAATAGATCATAGTAGTAACATAATTAATGCTATCATGTACAAGTTTTTGTTTTGGAAAATATTTTACAACTGAAATACAAATGATGTTGCTGATTAATGCACTCACACACCCACACACACACACGCAATGAATGGCGGATGTAATTCTGTCTCACAGTTGTACTTCTTCTTAAGGTACATGAGGTCTTGTAACTACTCTCATGTTTGATAGTTCCACTTCTTGATTGGCTCCATTTTTCCTTCTCCATATTGAGCTTTGTCCCTTTCTCTTGATAGGGAGACCCATCCACCCACGTAATTTGTTGGTGAAATTGTTTTTTGTAATAATTTCTTGAATCCTACTGTTGCAACTATTAGAATAATGTCATACATTTTCAATACTACTTTATTCCTGGTAATTCAATATTTTTTAGCTTAGTAGCATTAATTAGATATATAAATTCACAAAATGTTTCGGCTTGTAAGACAATTTTGTTTTTATTTTATTTTAAACGGTCATGTAAACCCACTACGGAAGAAGGCTTACGAGCCGAAACATTTTGTGAATTTATATATCTAATTTTAATGCTACTAAGCTAAAAAAATATTGAATTACCAACTATTTGAATATGGTAAGCTTACTCTTGGTTGTATAATGTTCCTATACACCCCAAATTTAGAGTGAGAGCATATAGGTGAGTGAAGATAGGTACGACTGAAAAGCTTGTAAGCACATTTCACATAGTTTCTCCACAACATATCCAAAGCTTTCTCTCCTCGATCCCTATCTCTCTCTCTACGTTTAGCTTTCAACTCCTACAAATAAACTTACATTTATAATGAACATTATTAAAATTCTAGAAACCATAGCACTGATTGAATTATTGTGTCCCTTTATTTGAAATAGAGGAATGAACTGTAAGAGATGGTCTTTTTCTTTCAGTACTAGTTAACTGTAATGAATTACTACAAATATTGACTTTAAAAAAACCCATTAGAAAGGGCATTATAGTTATTGAAATGCTAAGAGGTTTTATATCAGGGACAAAAGTATAAAAATGGGTAGATCTATTCCATTTCAACTACACTCAAAAAACTGTTTATATTCAGTTTGCCTCAACGTTATAATTCCTATTCCCCTAGTTTAGGAAGGCATCGTTCAGTAATTACACTATACAAGTATGTAGCTGTTGACCATTACTTTTAACTAAAAATTACTTTCTTACCTAAATTATACTTGAGTGGTGGTTAAGCCACACCCACTCATGCCTAGAAGATATAATGTAATTTTGTTTAGTTTTATGCTTGATGTTGTATGAAAGAATCATGATGAAAAAAATCACTATTGTTAATTGCATTAGTGTATGCATTAATTACATTGATGCATTGAAGCCTATTAATAATGAGGGAAATCAGTCATCATGATCATAAGGGAACACAATATGGAAGAAGTTACATATATTTTATAAAAATGGATAAGCTTTCCACAACTTGTTTCCTCAATCACACATTATTATAAAATCTATCTACATGTGATTATGAGTATTCTCTGTTGTAGGTTAAGTTTAATTATATTCACTGTTAAAATAGAGTTTATCAGGCATAATTTAAAAGGCGTAATTTAAAAGTGCAAAATTTTAGCATGCAAAATAGTCATGCAGTTCAAAACAGGATTACAAAAATAGTTGATAATGACTAAGTAGAATAAAAGTCATAACAACACAAGATAGATAGCTATTATTCCAAGAAATAGCTATTTCTAAGCATACAAAAGGTTGTAAAAAAAAATTTTTAATCAAGTGAACTGCATAAATTCTACATTTGTTAAGACCTTAAAAATAAAATATAACTTAAGTTTCAAATAGAGTATGTTTAGAGAGGTTTGCTAAGGGGAACTGTAAAAAGAGTCCAGTAGCTAGCTATATAGCAGTAGTTTATTGGTACACTATAAGCTATGCCAAATTACCAATACACTATACTTTGATATACACATGTTATAAGCTTCACCATTATATGGTAGAAATATGCTATAGCGCACCAATAGGTACCATATAAATAATCCATATAACAGTGTTATATAAGGCAGTTATAGAATAGCTTATATTCACCTTTTCTTACAGTGGGGAGCTGATAACTTAAAAGAATAAAATTAGCAATAATTTTAGAAACAAAAAAAAAAAGAGTCATGGGAGACAGTAGTGTCGAGAACTGCAGTGATGGAGTTTTTTCCTTGTAGCTATCTTTTGCAGCAAGAAGTCTGCCTACTGGTACTTTTCCTCTTCTGCCAATAATGTTAACATCTTCAAGCTGTGAAGATTACTAAAAGTGCTAGGCGGCGGTACAAGTGCGCACGGTGCGTTTAATTTTCAGTGCGGGAGTGGGGGGGGGGGGGGGGGGGGGGGGGGGGGGGGGTGGGTCATGCCCAGATTGTAAAACGAAACCGTGCTGAATAAGTCCCTCGGCACTGCAAATTACAATCTGTTATTATGGAGAGAAAGATTATATCCGCCTTCTTACTGTTGGCCCTTTGTACTTGCGTGTACAGTAAGTTTCGTACTGTAAGGTGAGATGGTGCTCGTTGACTAAGAGCCATCTTTCTAGCTATACTTACAATATCTTGCATGTGACAGTTATATAGGCAGTGGTTGTAATTAGATTTATTGAGCTGGTTAGTGGGACTCTTGTAGGAGTATTTGGATGAAAACGTGGGAAAATGAAATGTCAAAGAGTTGCAAAATATTTTTGTATAAGTCTACAGTTTATCTTGCAGTATTAGCTATACTTAAAAAATAACCTTAGTTTTATAAGAAAGTTCTTCAGTATAATGGGTATATATATAATATATATATTAATTCTGTATGTTTGTGCCTAGAATTGAAGGCAAAAATAGAGCTTAAATAGCTAGATTACAAGTCTTAAAATTGTATGTTATTTTTTATATGCTTAGATTCTCTATCAAGGCTAGATAAAGGATTGTGTTACTACTGAATGTTTTAGCACTTGTGACACTAATTTATAACCAAATTGGTAAAGTTCAAAATGTGAACCTCAATAGCATTGTTCTAATAGTGCTGATTCAGTGCGTGCATGAATAGAGTATGAAGCAACCTTACACTCTCCACCTCTGCAATGTTAGCAAGTTTTAGTAAGCTCACTAGTCCAGTTTTTCTGTTATTTCCTATAGCCCATAATGATAGAGTATTGTACATAATTGGCTTTTTTTTATCTTGCTTTTCATTCTAAAATCAAAACAACAATTATAGTATGCATAGCTAAAGTATTTTGTTCTTTTATCAAATTGATGTTGATGATACTAGATGCCAGTTAAGTATTAAATGTAAATTTCATGAAATTTTTAGTACCTCCATGTGAAACTTTATTAACTTTGATGTTATTAACCTAAGAGACTGGATTTTTTTTTCAGAGTAATAGAACGGGTTGCTATTCAGGATTAACAGTATGCATAACGTGATTGAAATAGCACTCGGCTTCGCCTCATGCTATTTCAATTGCTTTACGAGTGCTATTGATCCCTAATAGCACAGGTCTCATGCTATCACTAGCTAATAGTAGTCCAGCTTCATTTGTACTGTAGACACTGTATCATCCACTCACAATCTCTGTGTTCCAGGATTAGCTTCCTCTGGAATTTCGTTTTCAACCTATTGCTCTCCTAATCTGTTGAAAAATAATTCCGTCTAGTACAAGTAGAACTTCTGCACTAAAGAATAACATAGGCTCCAACTTGAAACTAGTCGAACTGTACATTTCCAAGGCTAGAGCTGCACACCTTTCACTTAGTTATGTGTTATTTCATTTCCCATGTGATTTCAATCGAACAGTGATTTTTTCCCCATACATTTTTGAATGGGCAATATTATACACACCATACTATTAACTGAAATATTTTGTTGATTAAGTTCTTTACATGCAATTAGCTATAGCAAACTTTTTCCTAAAACACATTCCAGTAAGAATAACAAAGTGTATAGTATTTGTACTCATGTTATACAGTTGTTGTTGTTGTTATTGTTGTTTGTTTGTTTGTTTTTTACTGCTTTAAACTTATGTTTGGCAGATCTTAAATGTCTTTGTGAGGCCCCTTTTAATCTAGCTCCTGAGTGCGTTCGTCCAGAATGCAGTGGTAACAACATTGTATGTGCCACAAACAGGCAGTTTCTTGAACAAATTCAACAGGTGGTATTTATATCCCACTGCTTGCATAGTAGTGTTAACAGCAATGTGACAGTGCTCTGCTCTAGGTCAACCATACGATGCTGCTCTACTGATTTGTGCAACAGAGATTTTCATAACAATGATTCAGCATTTGATATGCCAAGTACTCCTGTAACAAGCCCAGTACTCAACTCTACATCTTCCGTGGCATTCACAGTGGACACTTCGGAACAGACAACAGTCTCAGGTGAGCTCCACTGACTGCCTAATAAAATTATTTTTGCAATAGCTTGTGTATAACATTTTCTACCTCCATCTGTTCCAAATCGGTTATTCCAAGCATTTTATTGATATACTTGTGCTGCTTTATTTATTTATTTTTTAATTTATTTATTTATTTATTTATTTATTCCTTACTGAGTGTGGTTAGCTGGTGAGTGTAGTATGAATCCTAATAGTAATCTCATGGGCACTCAAGTGAAGTTAATAGTAGTAGTGCTGTGCTGAGTATTTCATGAGATTACACCATAAATTTCTCTGATCTATACATTGATTGAGGCAAACACAACCCCTCCTTAGTCTGAAGGGTATCATTACATTAATTGGGAGAGCTGAATGAAAT
>WLWD01005573.1_pt1 | contig 16516 bp, 8 predicted proteins | sample 6712731 | NCBI WGS metagenome assembly WLWD01 (sample SAMN12718690, study PRJNA576275) | sponge metagenome | isolation source: marine sponge | host: Mycale hentscheli | place: New Zealand: South Island, Marlborough, Capsize Point | collected 2014-11-01
GACCCTTTCTCAGAGGGCATCGTGTTTAGTGTGCGACCTCCAAAGAAGAGTTGGAAGAACATCTCTAACTTGTCAGGAAGACTCTGAGTTCCCTGACTCTAGTGTTTGCTCTCCACCATTACAAGCTTTCCCCTCTCTATGTCATGGACAACTCTATGTCATGGACGAGATAGATGCAGCACTGGACTTCAAGAATGTCTCTATAGTAGCCCATTCATCAAGGTGAGCTACATGGAGTAATGGAGTGACCAAAAGCAAGTCACTAGCTACATCAATGCATCTGGTTGTGTTTTGTTGTTCTATTACTAGTGATGTGCTTGAGCACAAATGGCAAGCGAGCCTAAAGACTATATACTATTTTTATATGAATGATTTTGACTTCTAACACTGAAGCTACTGAAAATAAGGTCCAGTTTTTAAATTTCGCACACACGGTAAAGGGATTTCAGTGCCATAGTAACAACTCTCTGCAACTGCTTGAATTGAAGGAAAAACAACAACAACATAACAATACACATTATTTAAAAGTTTTCTTTGTGATATTCTTTAGCTAATAGTGTTGTAACACACAATGCTTTGACACAACTGGACATGCACCTACACAGACTTACCTTCGCGGTAGTCTAGTGGACAATGTATTTTCAAGTAAATACTGTTGCGCAAGGCTTATAACCATGACAAATAGCGCATTGACTTACCACCGCCACTAACTCGAATAGAAATGGAAGTCCCTTAAGTTTTCAAGTTTGACTGCACCCGCAAAAAAATTCAAAACGGTAAACAATTCAATTTCTAGGGTGATACGGGTACTGATCGATAAACCAGAGGATTCTGTTTAGTGCAATTTGGGACGGGGTCGACCACATAACTAACACAAAACCTCGAGGGTCAAAGTACAAAATGACATACGTACGTCCAAACATATATACAAATAAACAAACATCCCCGATTTTTTCATTTTTACCCCTGTAAGTGTCTCGCTCGCTACGCTCGCTCGCCAATTATTTTTATTGTAACACTTTCCATAATTATTACTTGAGTTTTTGGTGATGTAGTGACAAGCTACACCAATAAATTTAGTTGCAATTTGTTTGTTTGTTTTGTTTGTTCTTTATTTATTACTTATTACAATGCCTTCAAAAATTATTTTGCCTTGGTCTTACCCAAGTTGCTGCTGTTGTTGTTTGTTTTGTTTGTGTAGTGTACGAAGAATGCTCAGTTAATCTAAGGAACAACATGTTTGAGTTGGCAGATAGACTTGTGGGCATCTATAAGACTCAATGCTACCAAGTCCATTACCATTGATCCATACAAGCTAGATGTGTAACCAAATTTACTTTGTGATAATGCATAATGATCCATTGCAGAATTAGTTTCTATAAACTAACAGCAACCACATATTTCATTGAGGTGTATTGTTAAAAAAATAAAAAAATAAATCTTTAGAGCCGCTACTGGCCGTATGGTAAAGATCGTTTAGAAGGGGTTGAGTTGTGCGAGTAGTTGAAGTTGACACTGACAATAACAATTACCAAGTCTGGTGATCGAATATGTCCTTCCGATTCCAAGTATTGAAGCAGCGCCTAGCTAACCTGGAAGATTTGCTAGAAGATACTGATCTGATCAAATTATCCAAGGAGCTCTTGGGACATCGAATAATTAGTAAAGAATTATGTGACAAATACTCTTCTCTGGATCATGACCACCTGGAATCAGATATCAAGGTCAGATACTTACTCAAGCAGGTTTGTGAGAGAGTTGGAGAAGATGGTGAAGTATTGGACAGGCTAGTTAGAGTCTTGGGTAAACTTGGAGGGAAGGTTAGAGCTGAGTGTGAGGCTATGAAGTGTGAGTTTGGGAAGATAGAGGGAAATGAGGTTCTTAGTGGGACACAAGATACACACCTAGTAGAGCAAGATGTGCCTGACCTGGTGGAGTGTCTTGTGTCTGGTAGTCACTTGTGGGATGCAATAGGTATTGCACTGAACCTTCCCAAACACAAGCGTGAGAATTGTGGGGAAGGTAAAGAGAGTGTCAATAGACTCAGTAACATTCTCACTGCATGGATACTAGGTGGCTATGAGGGAGCCAGACCTGCCACTCTCAGTAGCTTGAGGAGAGCATTAGCCAGTGAGACAGTGGGACTGGGGAAACTTGCGTTAAACCTGTTGAAACTTAAGAAAAAATAGACCCTTTACCAGGAGCTAAGAAATCACTTGATATTTTTTATCAGTCATGTGACACTGAAGTAGCTGAGGGCAAGTCCACACTTCTAGAGGTACAAGTTAGTTGTAGTGGGTGTGAATCTTACCAGTGGAGTAAAGATGGCGAACCTTTACTTGATGGAGCTGATTTTTGTGGTGTGTATAGTAACATACTATACATCAACAGAGCTAGCCAGTGTACAGGAGGGAAGTATTCTTGTAGAGTTAGTCGAGGCAGTGAGACTGAATGTAGTGATGAGATAAGTCTGAGTGTCATATATCCTCCAGAGAAGAAAGAATTATTAGAATTCTACTCTCTCACAGACAGAGACGTACCTCAAGACTCCTGGCCTCCTGTAGGTAATCCCACTTTTATCAATCTAGTTCTTATCCAACAGAAACCCATGACATGCAACTATTACACAATTCGTGGATGGACGACATTCTAGAGAGCAAGGAAGTGGCAGAGTACGAGGAGGTGTTTAGAGAATACAAGGAAGGAGCATCAGTTCTTGTTGAAGGTCGTCCAGGTAGCGGGAAGACAACTTTAGTGAACAAGTTAACTAGAGATTGGGCCACAGGAAAGAAAGTCTTACAAGGAGCTAAAATAGTGTTTCTAGTAACTCTTAGATTACTGAATGTTTCAGGAAGAGATAAGAGTTTGCTAGACTTACTTCAGATATTTTATGATGAAGATCTTAGTAAGATTATAGAGCAACGCCTCAGGAAGTGTAGAGGGAAAGGAGCGTGCTTCATTCTAGACGGACTAGATGAGTATCCTATTGAGTCTAAGAAGAATTTAGTAATAGATCAATTGTTGTTTTCAAAGTCCTTTCTTCCTCACTCCATGGTTATAGTAGTATCACGCCCTGTGGCTACTGGGAAAACAATGTGTAAAACTAGGATAGAAGTTGTAGGGTTTTCAAAAGATCAGATCTACAACTATGTAAGAACTTACCCATTCAATGATTGTTCTCTTGGCATGGCTTGCAAAATGGCTGAATATTACAGAGGAAGGTATTGATACAGTCGTAGAGCTAAGAACAAGAACCAGAATAAGAAGTATGGAGTTGACTTCATCGTGGGATAGTGTTAGTAAGACAGATGTAGATACTCTGAAGAATGCTTTGTACTGTGGGAATTTACCAAGATTAAATGTATCCAGTACTAATATTTACAACATTGATAAACTAGTAGTAGACCAACAATGTGTTGGGAATGTTAGGGAAGTAAACTGTGATTTTATTAGTGATGACACTATACCAACTTTGTGTAAAATCGTAGAGCATTTTCCAAGTCTTCACCACATTGATTATTGTATTAATAGTCAAATAAGTTCCCATAGTGCCCATCTAATTTGTGATTGTATAAATTCCTGCCAGTCATTACATAGTCTGACATTATCTGGTCGCTATAGAACTAGATTACATTCTGGATTATTAGATGCTGTGAAGTGTTGCACTCAACTTAGATCTTTTGAATTGTCTCTTGAGATTAGCTTTGATAATGTCAGTTTATTATTTGGTACTCCTGAGTCTTGGATTAATCTACACACTCTGAAGTTAGGATACTGTTCCATTGGTTCAGATGGTGCACAAGTTCTTAGTAAAATGCTAGAACATTGTAAGAAACTAAGTAGTTTGGATCTATCTGATAATGCCATTGGTGATAGAGGAGCTATAGCTATAGCTGAGGCGCTGAAGGATCACACTAACTTACTAGAACTTGATATGAGTAGTAATGACATCACTTCAGAAGGTATGACTGCACTGAGTCAGGTGATAAAGTGTAACCATCTACAACATATTGATCTCAGTTGTTGTGAGTCATTTCCTAAATCTCTGGTAGATGTCATGTGTGGAGATTCTCTACAAACACTATATCTTAGTGATAATGAGTTAGGTGTAGATGGTATGGCAAGTTTGAGTGTAGGACTTGAGAAGTGCAAACAATTAGTAAAACTTGACATCAGTAATAATAACATTGGCACACGTGGTCTAGTATTCCTAGAGGAGGGACTTCAACATTGTACTAACTTACAAGTGTTGTATCTTAGTCATAATAATATCACATCTGATGGAGTAGCTCATATATCTGGTATAATGAAGTATTGTAGATATTTGAGGTATCTTGATATCAGAGGTAATATCATTGGTGTAGATGGTGCAGCAGTTCTAGTTAGTGGATGGCAGTATAAGAGTATGTTGACACTGGATCTACTTGGTTGTTTTGATGATCCTCATGAATCAGCTCTATGGAATGGATCTCCATGTTGCAGTAGTTATGATCATCTACTAGAACTATATTACAACAATGACTATGTCACTATTCCAACTATTCCAAAACTTGTATCTCCACATTATTGTGATATTGATAAGCACTGATTAATAGTGGGCATGGCACATTTCTGGTTTGGACTCTTCTGTTGACAGTTTTTACTAATTTGATCAGTGCCCTGCCTACCTAGCCTTAGCCCCACCCTCATACTTCTACCACATTGACGAGCTTAAGTGACACCAGCTTGACTATCTACTTCCGGATAATCTTCGAGTCAGTCCACAGGAACATCAGGACGGAGCAGTTATGTGTGCTGTACTCATGAAGTAAGAATACTGATTTCTTTGTATAATTGTCAATGTATTATATTTTTGTGGTTTTAGAGTAAAATAGAAAGACATCGTACACAGTGATAGCACTTTAGGTAAGCAAGTGGGTGTGGTGTGTATGTATGTGTGTGTGTATGGTAGAGTGGAAATCAATATCCAAGTTTAGACTTCTTGATACCCTCACAGAGTGAAGTGCAAGAGAGTTATAGTAGTCATCCAGTTTGTCTGTCTGTCTGTCATGCTCTAATTTTGAAGATTACTGACAATTAGACATTTAGGTATGACCTTACTCACAACGGCTGTTTAAGACCCTTTATTGTGCAATTTTTTAGGGTTTATTTTTGAGAAAATATGAAGTTATCAGCTCCATGTAGGTATGCACTGTAGTGGGCACTGCCCCTGTCATCACATTCTAATCATGTTGAGCTAATATTTTTATGCAGTAGTTTTGGCTTTATGCTCTTGAATTGGAGTTTTGTGTTGAAACAAGCTGTAAGTAGCGCCTTCATGGGCCTTTGGGACCCTAAAAACAGCAGATCCCTCCGAGGCAGCACCTAACTATTATATTGATACTTGATTGGTCTGATAAATGGTTTAATAGCTAGCTAGTGTATAGTAGCACTTAGGGTTCCCACTTTTGGAGCTTCAATTCTTCCATTCTCGCTTGTTGCAGTAGAATGGTTTTATCAGGCAGTGTCTGTGTGTGTTTTGTTTCAGCATATCATGTGTATTTATGTTTACATGTTAATGTGTGTGTGTGTGCGTGTACTGCTAGCAGGTGGAGTTATGGCTGTGAAAAAGATCCTCCCACCACTCTTGTATAGCCACACCCAACTACTCCACCCACTCAGCCATGTTTACTCCACCCATTCAACCACACCCACTTTTCTTTCGATCCCTACAGGATCAATCTTATCCCGTATTCAACACACACGACTCCATATTCCATCACTCTATATCCAAGTTCGACAAAGAAGTTCCGCATCCAGAATGACATCAGGTTACTATGGTGAGTCCACACTCCACATAAAGTGTTATGTTTGAAAATAGTGTAATTTAAGCCTTTGTGTGCAAGCTACTAAATTTTTTTAAAGGAAACTTGTGTTAATCCTACATCTATCTTTTTTTTTCTTTTTTTTTGGTCTCGAGTTATACATGTCTTTTTCACATTATGTTCTTATTCTTCTAAATTTTGTCTTTCATATTGTGAGAGTTCATATTCAAGGTATTCATCTCTAATCTGTTCAGTTCCTCCTATGTAGTGTCTTCCAGTTTCATCTGTACATGCATGTCTTGTGCATGTGTCACATGACCTTTGTGTGACTGTCATGTGGTTGTGTTGTTTAGGACATGTGCGTTGCATATATTATTGCACATGGTTGTAGGTGGAGCAGTTTTGTCAGACCAGTCCCCATGACAATGCCTCCTGGACGGAATGATTGGCAATGCAGAGAGCTTCTACCAGCAGCTTGGCATCCCGTACCGAGTAGTCAACATTGTCTCTGGAGAACTCAACAATGCAGCTACCAAGAAGCTGCATTTGGAGGTGTGGTTTCCTGCATCAGGAGCATTCAGAGAGCTGGTATCATGTTCTAACTGCACTGACTATCAGCCCAGGAGACTACAGATAAGATATGGACAGACCAAGAAGATGAACTCACAGGTGAGGGGAGAGGACATTACTGTAAGAGCTAGCAAAAGATTAGTTAGGATTTCCCACACATGTGCACTACAGTAGGAGACAAAATAAAGTTCTGTTCCACAGTACTGCCTAAAACAGTAGTCTTTTTTACCTTTATGTGGCTGTCATGTAACTGTCATGTGATTGTGTGTTGTACAGGACATGTGTGTTGTTGTCGTATGGTCTCTGTACTCATCTCAACATTCCTAAACACCCAGACTATTCACTGTCGCTGTTTCTCCTCGTCTCCCAGTTTGTCGCTGTTTCTCCTCGCCCCCCAGTTTGTCGCTGTTTCTCCTCGTCTCCCAGCTTGTTGCTGTTTCTCCTCGTCTCCCAGTTTGTCGCTGTTTCTCCTCGTCCCCCAGTTTGTCGCTGTTTCTCCTCGTCTCCCAGTTTGTTGCTGTTTCTCCTCGTCTCCCAGTTTGTTGCTGTTTCTCCTCGTCTCCCAGTTTGTTGATGTTTCTCCTCGTCCCCCAGTTTGTCGCTGTTTCTCCTCGTCTCAACAGCTTGTCTCTGTTCTTCCTCCTCATCCCCAGTTTGTCGTCTTGTTTCTCCTCGTCCCCCCAGTTTTCACGTTTCTCCTATCCCCAATTTGTCGCGTTTTTCCTCGTCCCCCAGTTTGTCGCTGGTTTCTCCCTCGTCCCCCCAGTTTGTGTCACTGTTTTCTTCTAGCCCCCATTTTGTCGCTGATTATCCTCGTCTCCCAGTTTGTCGCTGTTTTCTCCTCGTCCCCAGTTTTGTCGCTGTTTTCTCCTCGTCCCCCAGTTGTTGGTCGCTGTTTCTCTGCTCGTCCCCCAGTTTGTCCTGTTTGCTCCTCGTCCCCCAGTATGTCGCTGGTTCTCCTCGTTCCCCCAGTTTGGTCGCTGTTTCTTTCTCGGCCCCCAGTTTGTCGTGTTTCTCCTCGTCCCCCCCCAGTGTGTCACTGTTTCTCCGCGTCCCCCCCCATTTTGTCGCTGATTCTCCTCGTCTCCACCCCAGTGGTTGTCGCTGTTTTTCTCCTCGTCCCGGGAGCCCCCAGTTTTGTCGCTGTTTCTCGTCCCCCAGTTTTGTCATCTGTTTCTCCTCGTCTCCCAATTTGTCGCTGTTTCTCCTCATCCCTCCTGTTTCTCCTCGTCCACCAGTTTGTCGCTGTTTCTCCTAGTCCCCCAGTTTGTCGCTGATTCTCCTCGTCTCCCAGTTTGTCACTGTTTCTCCTCATCCCCCTGTTTGTCGCTGTTTCTCCTCGTCCCCCAGTTTGTCGCTGTTTCTTCTCCGTCCCCCCAGTTTGGGTTCCCGCTGTTTCTCCTCGTCCCCCAGTATGTCGCTGTTTCTCCTCGTCTCCCAGTTTGTCGCTGTTTCTCCTCGTCTCCCAGTTTGTTGCTGTTTCTCCTCGTCTCCCAGTTTGTCGCTGTTTCTCCTCGTCTCCCAGTTTGTCGCTGTTTCTCCTCATCCATCCTGTTTCTCCTCGTCCACCAGTTTTTCGCTGTGTCTCCTCGTCCCCCAGTTTGTCGCTGTTTCTCCTCGTCTCCCAGTTTGTCGCTGTTTCTCCTCGTCTCCCAGTTTGTCGCTGTTTTTGCCACATGTATTTAAAGAAAAGAAAACTAAGACTACCACACATGGCAGGCATCTGTAAGTTCTACTTATGAAGGATTTAGAAGAGTTGGAAGAACATCTCTAACTTGTCTTGTGGGGAGAAGACTCTGAGTTCCCTGGCTCTAGTGTTTGCTCTCCACCATTACAAGCCTTCTCCTCTCTATGTCATGGATGAGATAGATTCAGCAATGGACTTCAAGAATGTCTCTATAGTAGCCCATTACATCAAGGTGAGCTACACAGAGTAATGATGTTATTATTATTATTTTTTTTAATTGGAATATCTCAAAAATTATTACTCGGGTTTTTTGGTAATGTAATGACAAACTACATCAATATATCTTGTTGAACTTTTTTTTTTTGTTGTTGTTACTTGTTACAATATTTTTTTGCCTTGGTCTTACCTAAGTTGCTGTTATTGTATATTACAATACCTTCAAAAATGATTATTTCATTTTTTTTTGTTAGTCTTACTCAAGCTGCTGTTGTTGTTGTTGTTGTTTAGGAACGTACGAAGAATGCTCAGTTCATCATCATCAGTCTGAGGAACAACATGTTTGAGTTGGCAGATAGACTGGTGGGCATCTATAAGACTCACAACGCTACCAAGTCCATTACCATTGATCCATACAAGCTAGCTGTGTAACCAAATTTACTTTGTGATAATGCATAATGATCCATTGCAGAATTATTTTCTATACACTAATGATAGAGTAAAGGTGAAATAGCTATAATCACAGATTAAAATTTCACAGTAGACCTGATATAACCTTTTATAGCCAGCAAAGGGAAAATACATCAGCTTACAGCTGCACAAGATTTCTATTGTAGATCCACAACTTGGAGGAACTTAGACATGGTTCTAAGTCAAGGATAGGATGAAGGAAAGTATAGTATAATTGATGGTTCCAAGAAAGTTCACAGTCTCTCCACTACTCTCACTAGAACTATCTTTTGTTGAGTAATAGGCAGAGAAATTTCTGAAGAAGATCATATTTTGGTGAATGAGTCTACCACAAATTTTGTAGTGTGGAGAATAAAATTGTGTAAAGGTGACCTCAAGATCCAACTTGCTGCTCTGCCATCACAATACTATGCATTATACAATGATTTTACCAGTATAAAAACTAGAGATCTCTGTAACCGCCAACCACAGGTCTAAGACTTTAAAGGCGCATCTGGTCGTGGCCAGGCGGTATTATTTATTCAGCGAGCGAGCGAAGCGAGCGAAGCTGACTATCAGTCGTGTTCAATTGAGATTTCAGATATATATATATATATATGTAGGTATGTATGCGTACGTCAAAAAATTTCGCCCGCGCTTCTAATTACGTAAGTTAGGTAAAGCGTTTACAGTTCCGGTATTTTTCAATTAACGAGCACGGAGAATCAACTAAGTTTCAACCAAAAAGTTTATAGCTACTCTCTTCTTGGCGAAAGACTGAATGGCAAATTGTCAAGCTGCGCTTCTTTGCCACTGCGTTCGAAGTTTATTAGGTAATTCTGTTATTGTTAACTCTTCATGCCTAATCATTGCTATTATTTAGCGATTTCCTTCACAAATTATCTTTACCTATACTCATATATTTACTCGCTCGCCATGCATTTGCGCTATTCGAGCGCACCACTAGTATACTTCAAGGGTGAGCGGCTAAAGCGTGCGGTATCCTCCCCTTTACAACGAGCCCCTCCCCCTATTAAGCTGCAGGTCGGTGTGACCGCCAAGCTTTGCCGGACCCTTTACAAACTTTACGTTGGTACCAAGTTCTCTTCTCCCAGCACTGGCGTGGCTTGATTCTTGAAACGGGGTTTCCCTTGTCGCGAAGCGGAGTTATCATGTCTACCGGATTCAAAGTATTGATCCAGCACGTAACTAACCTGGAAGATTTGCTAGAAGATACTGATCTGATCAAATTATCCAAGGAGCTCTTGAGACATCGAATAATTAGTAAAGAATTCTGTGACAGATTCCCTTCTATGGATCATGACCACCTGGAATCAGATATCAAGGTCAGATACTTACTCAAGCAGGTTTGTGAAAGAGTTAAAGAAGATGGTGAAGTATTGGACAGGCTAGTTAGAGTCTTGGGTAAAGTTGGAGGCAAGGTTAGAGCTGAGTGTGAGGCTATGAAGAGTGAGTTGGGGAAGATGGAGGGAAATGAAGTTCTTAGTGGGACACGAGATACACACCTAGTAGAGCAAGATGTGCCTGACCTGGTGGAGTGTCTTGTGTCTGGTAGTCACTTGTGGGATGCAATAGGTATTGCACTGAACCTTCCCAAACACAAGCGTGAGGATTGTGGGGAAGGTAAAGAGAATGTCAATAGACTCAGTAACATTCTCACTGCATGGATACTAGGTGGCTATGAGGGAGCCAGACCTGCCACTCTCAGTAGCTTGAGGAGAGCATTAGCCAGTGAGACAGTGGGACTGGGGAAACTTGCGTTAAACCTGTTGAAACTTAAGAAAGAAATAGACCCTTTACCAGGAGCTAAGAAATCACTTGATATTTTTTATCAGTCATGTGACACTGAAGTAGCTGAGGGCAAGTCCACACTTCTAGAGGTACAAGTTAGTTGTAGTGGGTGTGAATCTTACCAGTGGAGTAAAGATGGCGAACCTTTACTTGATGGAGCTGATTTTTGTGGTGTGTATAGTAACATACTATACATCAACAGAGCTAGCCAGTGTACAGAAGGGAAGTATTCTTGTAGAGTTAGTCGAGGCAGTGAGACTGAATGTAGTGATGAAATAATTCTGAATGTCATATATCCTCCAGAGAAGAAGGAATTATTAGAATTCTACTCTCTCACTGACAGAGACGTACCTCAAGACTCCTGGCCTCCTGTAGGTAATCCCACTTTTATCAATCTAGTTCTTATCCAGCAGAAACCGATGAGTACATGCAACTATTATACAATTCGCGGAGACATGGACGACATTCTAGAGAGCAAGGAAGTAGCAGAGTACGAGGAGGTGTTTAGAGAATACAGGGAAGGAGCTTTAGTTCTTGTTGAAGGTCGTCCAGGTAGCGGGAAGACAACTTTAGTCAACAAGTTAACTAGAGACTGGGCAACAGGAAAGAAAGTCTTGCAAGGAGCTAAAATAGTGTTTCTAGTAACTCTTAGATTACTGAATGTTTCAGGGAGAGAGAAGAGTTTACTAGACTTACTTCAGATATTTTACGATGAGGATATTTGTAAGATTATAGAGCAACGCCTCAGGAAGTGTAGAGGGAAAGGAGCGTGCTTCATTCTAGACGGACTAGATGAGTATCCTATTGAGTCTAAGAAGAATTTAGTAATAAATCAATTGTTGTTTTCAAAGACCTATCTTCCTCACTCCATGGTTATAGTAGCATCACGCCCTGTGGCTACTGAGAAATTAAAAACAATGTGTAAAACAAGAATAGAAGTTGTAGGGTTTTCAAAAGATCAGATATACAGCCATGTAAGAACTTACCCATTCAATGATTGTTTCCCTGGCATGGCTTGCAAAATGGCTGAATTTCTAGACCAGCATCCCAATGTTCTTCACATGTGTTACCTACCAGTCCATGCAGCTATGATATGTTTCTTGTTTAATATACTAGAAGGAAACCTCCCCCATAGTGAAACACAAATCTACGAGAAATTCACAATTGCTACTTTACTGAAGCACAAGGCACGTAAAGGAGAAGACTTTCAGTTGAAGTCATTGGATGATTTAAGTGGTGATGATAAGGAGTGGTTCCATTCCATCTGTAAGTTAGCATTTGATATGCTTATTAACTCTCAGCTAGTAATAAGTAAAAGTGATGCTAAAGTTTCACTCTGTCCAGACTCAGTTCTAGGTCTGCTAACAGTAGAACGTACTTCCTTATATTACGGCAAGGAAGATTTGTTCAATTTTAGTCACCTAACTTTACAAGAGTTTCTAGCAGCTTTCTATATACGTGAAGCCAAATTAGAAGAAACGGAGCTGGTGGAGAAAGATTGTTTAAAAAATGTTTGGAAATTTTATTGTGGCTTAAGATTAAACAATAACATTGAGTTTGTTAAGAGTATTTGTATTAGTTTCCAGAGAGAGTTGCTCTATAAAGTTCATTGTGCCTATGAATCTCAACAGGTAGAGTTGTGTGACGATGTGTTACACGATGAAGTAGAGCTGGAGAATGAATTTATTACTTCCACTGACTTTATCGCATTAGGTTATGTGATTGCTAGAAGTACTAGAGTAGTAACTAAATTATCATTATTTCATTGTAAGTGGGATAGTGAAGGAATGAAGTTATTTGTTTCATTTGCTGGAGTTAAACTTCAATCCCTTGAATGTCTCAAAGTTTCCTTTATCGGTGATCAGGAATTTCAGTCGTTAAATCTTTTATTGGTACATTTACCTTTCTTAAAGGAACTGGATATGTCAGGCTTAAGACTAAACAAGTTTAAAATAGAGTGTCTTACTAATGATGTTAAACTTCCTCATCTTAAGGTCTTGAAGATATATTTACCTATAACACCTATCTCCCATCCAGAAGAAAATTTAAAACTATTAGCATTTGGTAGTAAGAGGCTGAAGCATGTAGTGTACTCTATGGATGGTGAATATACTATAATCAAGCATGTGGTGTGGAGGAAGATACTTCTCTGTGCTTTTAACTTTCAGATAATTAAGGACAATCATAAGTCATGCCTACACTTGTGTAACTTACAAAACTCTCCTTCTCTCCCTCGTGAGAGGTTATCTCACTGTACTGAAGTAGTTCTTGTTAATTGTTGTATTGGTGATGAAGGAGCAGAGATACTGGCCAACACATTGAACACTTCAGTCTTGAGGAATCTGGTTCTAGATTTTAACAGAATAAGTGACTCAGGAGCTATAGCACTAGCTGGCTGCCTATCAAAATGTAGTGCAGTACAGGGGGTGTCTATTGAGTGTAACTCTGTTGATGACTCAGGAGCCACAGCATTAGCAGATGCACTAGTCCATTGTACCAGTCTGAGAACACTAGACTTGCAGGGTAATAGTCTAGGAGATAAAGGAGCAGTAGCCATAGCTAAAGCTGCAAAGAGTCTACCTAACCTAGATCTGTATCTTCATAATGTGAATATTACAGAGGAAGGTATTGATACAGTCCTAGAGCTAAGAACAAGAACCAGAATAAGAAGTATGGAGTTGATTTCATCTTGGGATAGTGTTAGTGAGACAGATGTAGATACTCTGAAGAATGCTTTGTACTGTGGGAATTTACCAGCACTAAATGTATCCAGTACTAATATTTACAACATTGAGAAACTAGTAGTAGACCAACAATGTGTTGGGAATGTTAGGGGAGTAAACTGTGCTTTGATTAGTGATGACACTATACCAACTTTGTGTAAAATCGTAGAGCATTTGCCAAGTCTTCACCACATTGATTGTTATAGTAATAGTCAAATAAGTTCCCATAGTGCCAATCTAATTTGTGATTGTATAAATTCCTGCAAGTTGTTACATAGTCTGACATTATCTGGTTGCTTGAGTATTAGTTTACATTCTGGATTATTAGATGCTGTGAAGAGTTGCACTCAACTTAGATCTCTTCAATTGTCTTATGTTGAGATTAGCTTTGATAATGTCAGTTTATTATTTGGTACTCCTGAGTCTTGGATTAATCTACACACTCTGGAGTTAAGTGATTGTTCCATTGGTTCAGGTGGTTTACAAGTTCTTAATAGAATGCTAGAACATTGTAAGAAACTACGTAGTTTGAATCTATCTGATAATGACTTTGGTGATAGAGAAGCAATAGCTATAGCTGAGGCACTGAAGGATCACACTAACTTACTAAAACTTGTCATGATTCGTAGTGGCATCACTTCAGAAAATGTGACTGCACTGAGTCAGGTGATAAAGTGTAACCATCTACAACATATTGATCTTCGTCGTTGTGAGTCATTTCCTATATCTCTGGTAGATGTCATGTGTGGAGATTCTCTACATACACTATGTCTTAGTTTTAATAAGTTAGGTGTAGATGGTATGGCAAGTCTGAGTGTAGGACTTAAGAAGTGCAAACAATTAGTAAAACTTTACATCAGTTCTAATATCATTGGCACACGTGGTCTAGTATTCCTAGAGGAGGGACTTCAACATTGTACTAACTTACAAATGTTGGATCTTAATGATAATTATATCACATCTGATGGAGTAGCTCATATATCTGCTATAATGAAGTATTGTAAATATTTGAGGAATCTTAATATCAGCTTTAATTATAGAATTGATGTAGATGATGCAGCAGTTCTAGTCAGTGGATGGCAATATAAGAGTATGTTGACACTGGATCTAGTTGGTTGTTTTGGTAAACCACATGACACATCTCTATTGAATAGATCTCCATGTTGTAGTAGTTGTGATCATCTACTAGAACTATATTCCAACAATGACTATATCACTATTCCAACTGTTCCAAGACTTGTATCTCCAAATTATTGTGATATTGATAAGCACTTATTGAAAGTGGGCATGGCACATTTCTAGTTTGGACTCTTCTGTTGAAAGTTTTTACGAATTTTATCAGTGCCCTTCCTACCTAGCCTTAGCCACATCCTCATACTTCTACCACAGTGATGAGCTAAAAGGACATCAGATTGACTATCTACTTCAGAACAATCTTCAAGTCAGTCCACAGGAACATCAGGACGGAGCATTTATGTGTGCTGTACTCATGAAGTAAGAATACTTTGTGTAATTGTCAATGTATTATATTTTTGTATTTTTAGAGTAAAATAGGAAGACATCGTACACAGTGATAGCACTTTAGGTAAGCAAGTGGGTGTGGTATGTATGTATGTGTGTGTGTATGTACATGGTAGTGGAAATCAATATCCAAGTTTAGACTTCTTAGGTGTCTCACATTTAGTGGTCATACAATCTCCACCACAATCACTCTTGATACCCTCAGAGTGCAGTGCAAGAGGTTATAGTAGTCGTCCAATTTGTCTGTCTGTCTGTCATGCTCTGATTTTGAAGATACTGACGATTAGTCATTTAGGTATGACCTTACTCACAACCCCTTTATTGTGCAAAATTTTTAGGGTTTATTTTTGAGATAGTATGAAGCTATGAGCTCCATGTAGGTATGCACTGTAGTGGTACTGCCCCTGTCATCACATTGTAATCATGTTGAGCTAATATTTTTATGCAGTAGTTTTGGCTTTATGCTCTTGAATTGGAGTTTTGTGTTGAAACAGGCTGTAAGTAGCGCCTTCATGGGCCTTTGGGACCCTAAAAACAGCAGATCCCTCCGAAGCAGCGCCTAACTATTATATTGATACTTGATTGGTCTGATAAATGGTTTAATAGCTAGCTAGTGTATAGTAGCCCTGAGGGTTCCCACTTTTGGAGCTTCAATTCTTCCATTCTCGCTTGTTGCAGTAGAATGATTTTATCAGGCAGTGTCTGTGTGTGTTTTGTTTCAGCATATTATGTGTATTTATGTTTACATGTTAATGTGTGTGTGTGTGTGTGTGTATTGCTAGCAGGTGGAGTTATGGCTGTGAAAAAGATCCTCCCACCACTCTTGTATAGCCACACCCAACTACTCCACCCACTCAGCCATGTTCACTCCACCCAGGATCAATCTTATCCACACACGACTCCATATTCCATCACTCTATATCCCAAGTTCGACAAGGAAGTTCCGCATCCAGAATGACATCAGGTTACTATGGTGAGTCCACACTCCACACAAAGTGTTATGCTTGAAAATAGTGTAATTTAAGACTTGGTATGCAAGCTACTAAAAAATTTTAATATTTCTAAAAGGAAACTTGTGCTAATCCTACATCTATCTTTTTCTTTTCTTTTTTTTTTTGGTCTCGAGTTTTACATTGTCTTTTTTCACATTATGCTCTTATTCTTCTAAATTTTGTCTTCCATGTTGTGAGAGTTCATATTCAAGGTATTCATCTCTAATCTGTTCAGTTCCCCCTATGTAGTGTCTGCCAATTGAGTCATGTGATTCATCTGTACATGCATGTGCATGTCATGTGTCACATGACCTTTGTGTGACTGTCATGTGATTGTGTTGTACAGGACATGTGTGTTGCATATATTTCCTTTACATTAAAAAAAAAACAACAACAAAAAAACAACAGCAGCAACATTGTTCATCACTACCGTAATTACAAGAAAGAAAAGAAAATGAAAAATAGCATCAAAAATTAAAATACTCAGATTCAGGTGTCTTGAGGTAGCTCTTGGTTACATGAAATACCTTGGGTGTTAAAAAAACAAACCATATTAAAGGTGTAATGTATTTTAATTTATGTGCACATGGTTGTAGGTGGAGCAGTTTTGTCTGACCAGTCCCCATGACGACGCCTCCTGGGCAATAATGGACGGAATGTCCCCCAGTTTGTCGCTGTTTTTCCTTGTCCCCCAGTTTGTCGCTGTTTCTCCTCGTCCTCCAGTTTGTCGCTGTTTCTCCT
>WLWD01005354.1_pt1 | contig 16510 bp, 13 predicted proteins | sample 6712731 | NCBI WGS metagenome assembly WLWD01 (sample SAMN12718690, study PRJNA576275) | sponge metagenome | isolation source: marine sponge | host: Mycale hentscheli | place: New Zealand: South Island, Marlborough, Capsize Point | collected 2014-11-01
AGCTAGAGCTAACTGGTGTCTATCCATTTCTGCCATAAAAAATTTTTCGAAAAAAATCGACCCATAAGGCTTTACCCGGTGATACTAAAAAAAATTGTTTGCCGCGTTTAGGCGGATTTTCCCAAATCCGGTCACATATGTACATTCATTTAGTAACAAGGATACATACATACATACATACATATGTAGCTCACTTGCCACCGTCTGACAGAATGTGCATAGTAGGTATGTGTGCATGTATCTACACTTGTGTATTCCGAGTGTAAATGGTAGGCTATAGTACAATCTATGTAGTTACAATCTGCTGGGATGCTGGGAAGCCTATTGTTAATTATATCATTGCATATTTTACTTTCAAAAGTACACCAAGCATTATCTCGTTAATGTGTTTGTTTCTATCACGCCCCCTCCCCCTCTCGTACAGCCTGACATCCCTGTGTAACGAGACGTACTCTCTGAAGACGTCTGGAGTACCGTTTGTTGACACGGTGACCAGATTGATAGCTCTCCTCCTGGACTACCGTAATGTGCCGTCTGATGATACTAATAAAGGCAGGAGGATGGGATGCATGCTCAATCTACTGGTGAGGGAGTGGGAGGGGTGGGGCTTGATGATGGGGGTGTGGCAAGTATTAAAGTTCGCACACACATTTTCGCACTCGCCACACACACACTCACACACTCACAAACAGATGCACACATACCATACAAACTCACCACGCACATGCGTGCACACACACACACACACACACACACACACACACACACACTCTCTCTCTTTAGTCTCTTTAGTGTTTATATTGCAAACTGGTTAGTTCAATTTCATTCTTCTCATTATATGTGACCGTCTACAGGAAAACCGGGCACAACGCGGCACCCTTCGAAAAAATTTTTTTTGCACTTACAGAGTTGTCGGCGTCCAGATATTGAGCTCTCCAAGTTTTATCGTTGTAGCTTAAGTCGTTCCCACTATAATAGACCTAACCGTTCCCTTCCGTCGGCTTGAAACAATACATTTTTAAGAAATCGATCGATCTTTTCTCGATATTTACGCACACCGCGTTGTGCCTGGTTTTCCTGTAGACGGTCACATATGTACATAACACATATATGTGATATTCTTTAAAAAAAAATTTTTTAGGATGTGAAACCGATTTTTTTTTCTGGATGATTAAGTCTGGTTACTTCCAGCATAGTATATTGCCTCTGTTGGGAAGCTGGGGTGTTGAGCTTCTTTTTTACACTGCCTAAGAATTGTGTTAAATATTTTTGTCTTGCACTTTGTACTTATCATGACTTGTTAACTTGTACGCTTTATATGCAATGAGCATGTGTATGTATGTTTGTGCGTGTGTGACAGAGGTTCTATAAGGATATCGAGAAGGAAGAACTCTACGTCAAGTACATATACAAGTTAGCGCAGCTCCACGAGGCAGATCAGAACTTTACTGAAGCTGGAGTCACATTCCTGCTCCATGCCAGGGGTCTGGAATGGAACTCGGACGAGAAGGTGGCGGCCGTGGACAAGTTTCCATCCCAGACGGCCCAGGAGCGCAAGGAGCAGCTGTATCAGAGAGCCCTGGATCTGTTCGACCGCGGCAAGGCCTGGGAGTGTGGCATCCCACTCTGCAAGGAACTAGCCAGTAAGTACGAGATGGACTACTTTGATTATACCAAACTGGCTGCCAATTTGGTGAGTGGGCGTGGCATGTTGGGGGCGTGGCCTGGAAAGTAGCTTTATATAACTGAATGTTTAAATGATCTGTGTTGCACTTTAGTGACCAGAATGTGTGCGTGTTTGTGTTTGTGCAAGTGTGGCAAAAAAAAAAAAGATTATTATTTTTTCTCATTTTCAGCAAAGAGAAGCGGACTTCTTCCGTAAGATAATTGATATCCAGCAGCTGAGAGTTGCCCCCGAGTACTTCATGGTGGGATACTATGGTAAAGGGTTTCCACTCTTCCTCAGTGTAAGTTAATTTTTTTTAAAAGTTACCTGTAGCTATACATACATGTGTTTGATATTTCTTTCATACCATAATCCCGTATTACTTGAAGTTTAATCCTCTAAATATAGAGCAAGATTTTCATTCATCGCGGTCAGGCGTACGAGAAGCTCGGTGCGTTCATCAAGCGGCTGACGGACGAGTATACCACTGCTGAGGTGCGTGTTGTTGTTGTTGTTGTTGTTGTTGTTGTTTTCCTAATATTGTTCAGAAGTTGCAATTGTAATAAATGTGACCGTCTACAGGAAAATCGGGCACAACGCGGCCCCGACAAAAACTTTTTTTTTGCACTTACACACTCCTCGGCAAGCAGATATTAAGCTCTCCAAGTTTTATCGCCGTAACTTTAGCCATTCCCGCTATATATCACCTAACCGTTCCCTTCGTTAGGCTTATTTAATACAATTTTAAGAACTAAATCGATCTTTTAGCGACGTCTACGCATGCCGCGTTGTGCCCGATTATCCCATAGACGGTCACATATTTAGAAGTTATTTTATCAAACTTTTATCAAGCTTTTTGTTAGTCAAATTATTTTCATTAAACCTCTATCTATTGGAGTCTGTAATATGCCTGCAAAAATTTGATTCATTATTGTATGTGCACATGTGTTCCTCTACTTTGTGCATGTAAATAGATTGTGTTCCTGTTTTTATGTTAGGTTCTGAAGACGACCACACCACCCGAGAGTGACATACAGAACTCCAAGGGCATGTGTATCCTGATTGTGTAGTCTGTCAATATATCTCGTTGGTTGTAGGGTTCAAAGGTTGAGCTACATACATGTGTTGTTGTTTTTTTGGGGTTTTTTTTTTGGTTGATGTTGTTGTTGTTGTTGTTGTTGTTGTTGTTGTTGTTTTTTATGGATAAAGTGGGCCAACAATACACATATAAAAGTCCTACATCTTTACACACTCCTTGAATTCTTGGTTTTCTTTCTCATGGTGCTGCTAGTCAAATATTAAAGTTACTAGATCCCTTTTTCTTCAATAAAGAGAAATTATAGACCCAGTCTGGCAATGATGTGTTGCTCAGGAACACATGTATTGTACATACTTGAAACTGTGAGAGTCCAGGATTCTGAATTCTAGTATTTAAAAGTGTGACTCCAAGTGTTACAGTGAAGTTAAAAGCTGCGTAGTGATGGAACAGGTGTTGGTTATTCTCATGAACATGATAGAAATCCCACACACCCCCACTCTAGCCGGGCTAAAAACATCTCCTTAGGTATGAAAAACACAATGTTGACACTGATGTAATGTTGGGCAAGATGTCCTGCAGTTGGTGTTTCCTTGATTCAGATTGTCTGTTTGACATTCACTTACATACAGACCTCCAGGTGAGGGCAGTCCAGCCCATTGCCAAGGAGAGAGAAGAATTCAAAGGAAAGAATGTCCCTAATAAAATTACAGAGTGAGTATTTATGTAACCTAGGGGGGGGGGGGGGGGGGGGGGGAGCAAACAAATACACATATTAACAGTAAACTTATTATTGACCTTTCATAGTGATTTAGAACACTCCCCCCCACCCCCTGAAATCTTCAAATTTTATAAGCGAAAATCAAAGTTAGAAAGTGAATAATTAAGGTGAAGGAAAATGCTTAAATCACAAGTTTATTGCTGCTCTAATTATTGTCTTGGTAATTGAAGCCCATCTCCTTTCTCATCTTAGTCCTGTGTGGAAGTTGTGACCCCTTTGAGGTAGCGCAAGCTCAACCTCGCCCCCTCTTAAATTGATTCCTGGATGAACTTGTGTTACAATTGTCTAATATTTCGGCTGTGTTTGGTCTTCATCAATGACCTTTGTACTTCCAAACTTTCGTGTTATTAAAATACTGTTTTTACAGCCTCACTGGGTGCTAACTTTCTTTACTAACCCATGGCCACTGTAGCTAAGGTAGAATCTACGGTCAGGGCTATAGACCACATGATGTGTGTACGTGTGTGAGTAATGTACATGTATATGTGTGCTGTTGCCTGGCAGGTATTATCTGACCAATGAAGTGCAGGAGTTCAGATATGACAGACCTTTTCACAAGGGAAAGAAGAACAAGGAGTGTGAATTTGCAGTGAGTTAGTCTGTATTTGTTACAATATTAATTTTTTTATGTTTATTGTGTTACAATATATCCACTTGTACATGCAGTTATAAATATCTGCAAATGATTTATTTTTATTATTATTAATATGAAATGTTTACAAAAAGACGTGAATTGATTTAAAAGGAGTCTATATGAAGTTTATAGTCAGTATGTATGTGTGTGATACAGTCTTTGTGGTGGAACGTACCACCTTCACTACGGTGCACAGCTTTCCCGGAGTTATCAGCTGGAGCGAAGTCTCCGATGCCAAAGTGGTAAGGGGTCATCACATGGCTGTTGCTATTTCATGTGCATACATACGCAGGGTTTCAAACAGACAATGGGAGCCCTGAAATTCCGAACCCCACCAAAAAAACCCCCCCCCAAACACACACAACACACACAACACCCCACCCCCTCCACACCACCACCGTATCTTGTTTTTTTTCTTTTTTTCCCCTCTTATCTTGACTGAAGATTTGTTTATAAAAAATTATCAACATAATTATCATGAAATATTAGCCAGTTGGTTTGATTTTAAAAAAATTCCCCACTCCTTCTTAAAATTTTCCCCAAATATTTCTAGAGTCGGTCCTTCACAGCAATATGTAATAGATTGTATAAGTTCATCAGATTAATTAGTTGTATAGTCAGGAATAAACCCTATACTTGTTGTCTCATCACTTCGTAGTCGTTCAATCACCCATACCCACATAGGAATTATCAGAGGCCTTGCGCCTCTGGTAAATATCACCAAACTTCCTTTTACTCTTCCCATTCAACCCACTCTCGTTTGTCTCACCATTACCTACGTATCTGGTAATCACCACTTTGATGATGGCTGCTTCATTAAGTCAAATGAGTTGCAGTGAGAGCTTATTGCCGACCTTAGGCATTTGCTTTAGCTCAGCTACTTTGTTGATGTTAGTAGTTAGCCATGGTCCGTCGAACTGTTATTGGTAGGAGACTAGTATACCCAATGGTGTCGATTTATGCCCCACACCTTTTCAATTGTATAATAAAGATTACAGCTAGGGTTCTGATATAATGCATCTGGAGGGGTCTCTAAGGCTCATAGGTAAGGTTTGTCTAAGCCTAGTAGGTAAGGTTTCTCTAAGCTTCATAGATCAAGTGTCTTTAAGCTAATAAATAAACAAATATTGTAGGTAAGTGGTTGCTAAGTGTCCTAGGTAATAGTTCCTGAAGCGTTCACAGTTTCCTTGTTGAACAAGGAATAAGACTAATGCTGTTATAAAAAATAAGGGAGCACACTAATGAAATTGGATAAGGAATCAGTAATGCTTATTATGTGAAGACTCAAGGATCACTTTAAAACAAAGAGCGTAGAAATCTCTAGTGCCTATTGGGTAAGGGGTCATTAATAATGATTGGGTTAAGAATCACTAATGCTCATGGAGTAAGGGGTCGCTCAATTTTATGCTCATCTTAGCACAAGATGTTAGTCTAATGCTCATGATGTAGTGGCCACTCTAATCTAATATTAAAAATAAATCACTTCAGTTCTTTTATGGTAGAAATGGGCCATATATATGTGATAGTACTTGGGAAAGGAGACTAATATATAATGAAAAATGAGATATTTATACCATGAGTTCAATCTCTGCAGTATTTTGATACCAATGACTTGACTAGGCACTGTATAGGTCACTAAACAGGGTGCAATCTGAGCATCCAAATAGAAGTCAATACAAGAAAGCAGGACGTAATGGCCTCTGAACAATTTTGATATATTTAATTGGTCCCTTTCCCTATATAGTATGTATAGGACAAAAAGATATGTATAGATTACCAGTAATGTCGTTTGAATGAGCCTGTTTATTTATGGTTATTAATGTTGTTTGTTGTTGTCGTCATTTTTTTTTTTTTTTTTTTAGTCTGAAACTCGAAAAACGGCTAAGATGTTAATGGATGATGGTGATGATTTCTCTGGATTTTACTTTGGAGAAAAGTAAGCTGAATTTTTTTTATGTTCAACATAATTTAAAATTAATTATTTAGGCAAGGCTGGCGCAGTGATTCGAATCGGAGAATCACTGAAAGGTTACTGGCAGAAGTAAAAAGCCTTAATCCTGATTTTAAGAGTCATGAAATCAGAGGTAAGTTACATACATTTTCTTTATTCAATTCTTTTTTTCTGTTGCGATTATTCAAAAAAAAAATTTTTCAGAAGCAGCTTACACTTACTATAAGCACCTGAACCAGGAGCGGTCTCTTGGTGAACGTGGCGTGGCAGAGACACGCAAAGTAAATAGAAGGAGAGCTGAAAGGATAAGAAGGGTAAATTTCCATTACATGTATATTCCATGTAATCATATTCTGTTGTTTTTTTAATTGATGATAAGGGAATACGGTTTTGTTAATTGTAGAAACTGCAAGAGAGAAAAAGCGTGTTCATGAAAAGAAGCTATGGTGAAGAGGACCGGAAGAAGTGGGCTTCAGTGCTGAATGCAGATTGTGTTTCTAGCGAAGAAAGTGGAGAAGACGACGAACTCTATGTAAAGCCACTTCTGTGGAGGTCTTCACTGGTGGAGAAGTTCTTTGTGGACCTCGATGATCAATTCCAGCGAACAAAGTCCTCCCAAGCCAAGAGGCAAACCAAAACTAGAATTTTGAGTGAGGTCCCTTCAAAGAGGCCTGCTCCATCAGACTTGTCCAGTTGGGCTACGAATTAATTTTTTACTTTTCCTCATAAACTATTATATTCATTCATTTTATTAAATTTATTTTATCTGACAACTACCTGAAATGCTTAGTAAAATGCAACTGAAATCTAGTATCTAAAATTCCACATTATCCTATAATATTATGTGCTCCTGAAACTCTACACAAAATGCCATTATGATTCTAAAATATCATGTACCTATAATTCTACACATAATGCTACATGATTCTAAATATCATGTACCTATAATTCTACACATATGCTACATGATTCTAAAATATCATGTACCTATAATGCTACATGATTCTAAAATATCATGTACCTATAATTCTACACAGAATGTCACATGATTCTATTATATCATGTACCTATAATTCTACACAGAATGCCACATGATTCTCAAATATCATGTACCTGGGATTTAGCTATATCCTGTAGCTGTAATTCTATCATGCATATCATATTTCCTTCAATCATGAAATCAGATATTATGAGACTCCAATCACACCCTGGAAAACTATTCTACCTCTTCCAACATTTTGTACTCCCAAATTTGTGTTGGATGCAAAAGAGATGAGTGAAAAAGCAGCCAATAGCTACGCAACCCTTGTGTACATTCACCATAGGGCCCCACCCCCTAAATGCTGTGCCAGTAGTTCCAACGCGCATGTGTAAATGCAATAGGACACCAGACTTCCCCGCGTAGCTGAGTTTGGTAAAGGGTCTCAAGCCATACTAGATGCGTCCGCCCTATACCAAAAATTATTCTTCCCACATTTATTTTGTTTTGTTGCTATAATACATTCGATTAACCATATCCTTTATATAATGCAGTAACATTGATAGAGATTAGAGATGATAGATTGTGTGATGTGAGCACTCACCTGTTGCAATTATTACTGGTATGGTAAGATTGAACAATTTATTATTATTTTTTCTAATGGCTTACAGAGTTGATTTCAATTCTTCATAATTGTTCCAGTTTCTTCAGTTGCAAGACCTTCTTCACTTTTCTCTTTACTGTATTAGTAATGAATCAAAATTAATGTTAAGACTGGCTGAAGGTGTAATAGAAAAGTACTGGAAACACAATTAAAGAAATAGATACTTTTTCTATGATGACAACATCATTGTCATGATTCTTTTTCATTATTAAAAAATTGTCAACCTAGCTAAATCCTATTATTCAGATAGCTATTTTTAAGAAATTTGTAACCCAGACCAATAAACAATATGAGAATAATTAGTTGAAATTAGGTGTAGCTCTTGAGTTCTACATTACAAAGAATAAAATTGTTATTGTTGAGGTTCCAGTGCTCTTGCCAGACTAAGGTGTCTTGGGCGCGCGTGGTTAAAATGTGGTTACAGTCTCTATCTCTCGTAGCGCAGCCGCCAGATCCTTGACCACCATTGACCAACCTTTACCGCTGTCCTCCCCGTGTAGATCTACGGTAAAGGACGATAAGGGATTTACGTACCTGAAAAGCTAAGCAAAGCAAATCAAAATACAGCAAGCAAAAACTAAAGCAAAACAAAGCAAAAAAAGAGTTAAATGCCGTCTAAGGAGGAGGAAAGGGTCGGAAGCATGTGCAGCCACAGGCTGGCGTTGCCTCCCCGTAGGGCAATCTGGATACGTGAGACTAGTAACCCAAACTACTCCACTGGTGGGCTAGAGAAAGTTGTGAAGGTAAAATACCGTGTGAACTGAGCGTGCCCGCGAAATGTGTCTGCGGGGGTGTGTGTATCTGCGAGTGTGTCAGTACGACTATATGTCAGTGGGTGTGTCTATGAGTGTATCAGTGGGTGTGTCTATGAGTGCGTCATGGGTGTGTCTATGAGTGTGTCAGTGGGTGTGTCTTCTATGAGTGTGTCAGTGGGTGTGTCTATGAGTGTGTTATTGACATTGGTGTCTATGAGTGTGTTTGGGTGCGTCTTTCTGCGCGATTGTTTGCACATATTCGTTCAATTGGAATCTGTGGTGAGGAGTGAAGTGAATGTTGTTAGTTGAGACGACTGGACAATCACGAACAAGTGCGAGTAATTTACGGGAAACTGAAGTGCCTCGGAACAGCCTTATCTAGAGTAAGTGTCAGGGGTTGGTAATAAGGCTTTTGTTGGGAGTCAGTGAGACTTAATGGATATTGCCAATTCTTACTTGCAATTGCCTAACCCTCCTAAGGCTTTTTAGGTTGTAATACTTATCACAAAGGTTGTAAAAAAAATGTTTCCCTTTATTTTTAGCTGCCTGGCTGGCTGTAATATAACATTTATACTTTCATACAGGTCACACTAACTACAACTATTGTGCAAGGTAGTGCGCTTCAGCAAACGGTGAGTGGGCTTGCCCATACTTATAATTATATGAACATAAATTGGAATCATCAACATTTTGTCAAGTAATAGAGCACAAATGGTGAGCGAGCCTTGTTTTGTTATTCAGCACGGTGAGTGAAGCAAGCAAAGCTGTATACTAATGAGTTCGTGATATATATATTTCTTTGTCTTCATTTGCATAGGCATTGTGTACCCTTTTATACTAATGCGCCTGCACATGTCATGAAGTTTCATTACGTGATTAGTGGCGCTGGTGAAAAAGGGGTCACACATACCATATAAAAATAAACACCACAGAATCTCGATTCTGTAACTCCAATAAATGACTCGCTCGCTCGCCAACACACAAATATCCCCGATTCTTAATTGTGTTTACCCTGATAGGTTCTCGTTCGCTTTGCTCGCTTGCCAATAAACAAGCAATGCCAACATAAGAACACGTTAGAAGATATTAGATTGTTTAACAGCTTTGAAAATATTCTCCATAACATAGGCATAGGAACTGTTGCAACCATAACCGCTACACTTTTTTCAGAAACGATTTAAATGATCATTCTTGTGCATGCGCATTTTTTTTTTTTTTTTTGGCAGCTGGTAGCTAGAATGTCGGGACAAAATAATTAGCTTATTTTATATTATAGCTTTGTATCAGATAGATCATAACTCTGATTTTGTTTCCAAAGAGATCTTGCAAAGGAATAGATTGGAAGAAGTTTTCAATCCTCGGGGTAGGTGGCCTTGTAGCAACAATTGTTGCGATTGGTAAAGGGTCTTGCTACGCGAGACTACAACATTAGGCAATCTGCATCATTGATAGAGCCAGTAAGAAATGGAATCTTCAAGGAGTAATGTTAAATTCTTATTTCCTTCTAAAGGGTTTTTTAACTGGATAGATAGAATAGTCAAGTTTGATATCCATGACTCTAGTGTGAGTTCTACTATGGATCAGTTTTGAAGATAATTGAAGACTTTACCTTCTACTACTTTCACTGTAACAAAGTGTCTATATAAACAGGTGAAAATAAAAGTCAGTGTTTTTAAGATTCTGTTAAACTTAAAATTTCTTGCTTGACAAGGTATGGCTAGCTAATCAGCATGCTTGATTAGTATATGATGCTTTCATCAATTTTAAGTCAATTTACTAATATGTAAATTTTTGGATTAATTACATTTAAACCATTTAAACCCCACCCAATATTGTAGGTGTGGCAAATGTGACAGCTTGATTGGCCTCTACACTTTAAAATTGGTACCTACGCCCATGCATAAAGCTCAATTGCAACTAATTTAATAACACTGGTAAAGTATGTTTTATGTTTTGAAAATTACGAGTGCTTGTACACAGCCTGCGCACACCACCTATACCAGCCTATTAACCCTTTAACTGTTGCTGCCGCATTAACCCTTTCACCGACGGATTTATTTAGAAAAAAATTATATAAAATCAGGACTATAAAATGCAGAAAAAATGTTTATGTTGCCTAGCAACCAATGTGTGGTAATTACCACTTGTAAACCATAACATGAATATAATTATCTTGTAAACCACGACAATGAATAACGTTATTTTGAAGTCCAGACTGGTTCAAGCCAGTCATGGATTATTATACTGTACAGCTATTTCATGGGACAAAACTAATCAACTAAGGTTTCATATTTATCCTGGGCTCAATTTCATGAATATTATTTAGATAATTCCAGTATAAAAAAATGTATTAGACTGATCTTTCTAATCATTATTCTTCAAACAGGTTATTATTTCTATAATAGACCAATAATCAGTAATGTTGATGTGAATTTGAGATATGTGTTTATAAAATATAGAGCATGAATAACCATGAAGTACAAAAAATGAATAACAGAAAATTGTGCATAAACTATCAAATATGTATTGTGCATGAGTCATTACAAAATATATATTTAAAAAATATGGGCAGTTAATTTCATGAAGTGAAGTCTACAAGGGTGTGATACTTTTGAAACAGCTTCTTTCAGATGATACACATAAATGCACTTTGCAGTACTCACATTGAACACGAGACTCATGGTGATTCCCAACAGCAGTAAGCTTATTTTTTCTTATGATAACTGACAGCACAATTCCCCTTTCTATCTGCATGCTTAGGCCAGTGACCTAAATTTACATTCAGTCTATTAGCTGAAGATGCTCAACAGATCGTGGACGACCAGCACTACGACATCTTGTAGAGAAGCTACCAATGAGCTGTTTTGCTAGCTCAAGTAGTACTGCTACTACTGCTGCCTGAATTGATTGTTCTTCCACGCCCCTTTCTACTACTAAGCCTTGTACTAACACACCTCCTTCCCCTTATTCCTCTTCCTTTCCTGCTAGGCCTTGCTTTTACTGTTACTCGCCTACCTCTCCCTGTCCCTCCTCGTACATGCCACCTACTTCCACTAACACACTGTTGAGAAATGTCTGATTCTGCTCCAGACCCTTGAGAAGTGACATCCATAGTAGATGAAGGATTGAAGTCTTCCATGGATGATGGAAGATGGAAACTCCCTTGACTTGCTTGAGCATCCACGTCAATAGACTTCGTCTGTAAAGTTGCAATAGATTCCTATTCAATGTATTCTTGTGCATTCTCTCTCTCTCTCCCTATATATATTTTTTATTGATTATCGTATTGACTTGCAACCAGCTATTTTGCATGTTACTTACTATAACACCTAAAAAGTATTGTTTGACTATATTTTATATAGCTACTACATTTATTTTACTACTCTACATTTACCTGAAACATCCAAGTTGGCTCCAGTAGTGCTACTAGGTTGAGCTTCCACTCCTCTACTAAGATTTGCTAGCTCAACTGTGTCCAAATGCTGCTGCCCAGCACATGCAAGTATTCCTTCACCCTCCTCGTCGCTAGTTTCATTCTCAGAAAGACCGAAGTCATCGTCGAATAAGCGCTGAATAACTTCGTCGGCATCCATTCTATCTCCTGCGGTCAACGCGTGCGGTCAATTTAAAAATTCAAAATTACTTTTCCCGTTTTCCCCTAGTTACTGACAACACAAAATTCGCCTATTTAGAGCGTTGTTAAAGCTTTTCATTCTGCGTACTTTGAGACTAAATTTAGGATCGGATCGCGAGCGGTTGAATTTTTATTGGTAAAAGCGCCATATGGCGCTATTGCCGGTGAAAGGGTTAAGACTAATAATTTTTTTTTTTGCAAAAACTACCTCATTATGCTCACAATTACACATGCTCGCTAGCATACTAGAATTGATGAAATCACCCTCCACCCTAATAATGCACACTTGGATAATCCTTGATAGTACCTATTCCTATCAAAATTGCCAGGAGTGTGGCATACCAACATTAATTGTTTCGTGCCCAAATCAATAAACGCGTAGACACACAATTCTCGTGAACTCGCGCTGAATTGCCGGGTATACCTAGAGCGCTGGATGAACTGGTTAGAAACCAAACCCCAGCACAAAAAATGGATAGTAGGCAGGAGTGGCATAGAAAAAGGAGAGCAGCTTTCGTGAACTAGTGGTACTAGTGAATAATTGATGTTTCCGCTTTTGTACCATGGCTTAAATTAATAAGGTAATAAATAAAAAACCGTCACTTAGATTAATTTTGAAATTAAGGTGCAACACACACACATAACAACAACCAGAAGCTGAGATAATATTTTTGCTTTGGAAAGGTTCCAGTTAGTTTTCAAGCCTTTCCTGATCCCGCACAAGTGTTGCCTGCAATGTACATGCTCAGAATTATAACAACAGTCCAATTATGGTTACTGACATCACAAATTGTTATATATCTTGATATTATTTTCATAAACTCCCCAACAGCTATATGTTAACAGAAAGCTGTGGACTTAATGACCGTGACAATGTGGTTTTGTTCCCTAGCAACTAAGTACCAAGGTTTTACATGTGGATGAAAAACAATCTATCTTCTATTCTTTTCCAATCATATATATTTATGTGTGAATAAAGTGTTTTATGTATACAATAGGTTATAGAATATTAAAATCCAACTGTATACAGGTAAATAAGTGGTTCAACAAAGAACAGTGTGACAGTCACTTCTAATATTCCAATAAACTGGAGCAAACCTTCTCTTGCTTGTTGCTGTCATACTCCTAGCACTCTTTATACTACTACAGATTCATCACCCCTTCCTACTATAGTATCCCAAAATTAAGCATTTTGAGATCCAATCTGTGAAAATTTTTAAAACAAGCTGGTTTCAACTGATTTGGTAGGTTTGGGTGTCCAGATTTACCAAAAAAAAGCTAGGTAAAAAAGGAGGCGGGGAAAACTTTTTAGAGTTCAAAAGGTCATCAACCTTGCCCAAAATCTTAAAAATGAACTATCTCAACAACTAAATACCCCACATTATTGATCTTGGTATCAAACTGCTCAGATTTGTACCATGATTATGGAGGGGAAAAAATTGGATCATTATATCCAGTATTTCCCTTACCAATGCTGTTCCTATAGACTACATGCATGCTGTTTTGGAAGGAGTTACTAAATCTCTTTTTAATTCTTGGTTTAACACAAAGTATCACCAGTCCAGATTTTACCTTGGCAGGAAAATGAAAGAAATTGGTAAAGCTTTGTTGCACATTAAACCCTCTTATGAATTCCGGCGAACTCCTTGGTCTATACATACTTCAAAGTATTGGAAAGTATCTGAATATCAGGCCTGGCTTTTGATTTATTCTATTCCTGTACTATTGCAAGTGAATTTTCCAGCAGACTACCTATATCACTTCTCATTGCTAGTTAGTTCCATTCATATTTTACTTGGCTGCAATATATCTCAACAGCACCTACAAATAGCTCATTGCATGCTTGCCAGATTTTATGAATTAATGCCAATTTTGTACCCTCAAACCATGTGTTCATTGAACTTCATAGTTTGATACACATGTGTGAGTTTGTCCGTCGATGGGGACCCTTGTGGTGCTATTCGACGTTCGGATTTGAAAACTTCAATGGATTTCTGAAGCGGCATTGTCATGGAACAAGGAATGTCCTCCCTCAACTCATTCAGTCTGTTAGAATGAGACAAGCTCTGACTCTTCTCAAGGATAGAATGGACAGGAACGAGAATTCTCAAACAGTGGACTTTCTCAACAGAGTCACTGGAAAGGTAGATAGGAGATCTGATGTTTTGGGGAAAGTAACAAACAAAAATCTCTGTATAGATGAAATGTGACCGTCTACAGGAAAACCGGGCACAACGAGGCGTGCGTAAATATCGAGAAAAGATCGATCGATTTCTTAAAATTGTATTGTTTCAAGCCGACGGAAGGGAACGATTAGGTCTATTATAGTGGGAACGACTTAAGCTACGACGATAAAACTTGGAGAGCTCAATATCTGGACGCCGACAACTCTGTAAGTGCAAAAAAAATTTTTTTCGAAGGGTGCCGCGTTGTGCCCGGTTTTCCTGTAGACGGTCACAAATAAAGGCTGTGCAGGAAGCAGGGTTTTCCATTGAAAACCACATAGTTCCAGTTTTCCCTAGGTACAGGCAACTTATTCAGTAGCAAGCAAGCACAACTCTAGAAATAACTCCATTTGTAAATTTTATAGACCAGTATGTGGTATAGAAGAATGGTTTGGGTCTATTCAGAAGTTTTGCTTAGTCAATGGCAATCCAATTGTCATTGTGTCTATTTTTGACAATACTGATGAAGAGGTACTGACAATGCCACAGTCACAACATCGACATTCACTAAGTGAAGATGATTACAAGGCAGCTAAATTGTTCAATTTGTTTGGCTTTAAGATGAAAAAGTTTTATCTAATAAATTAATAGCAATTTCACCAACAGACTTGGTGGAGAAGTTTGTCCACGTTCCAGTTAAATATTCACCTCATGACATTATAGTAACTTTGCCAAACAAAGTTGAACAATTCAGTTAGATAATTCAGTATCTTTTGTCTCTCCATTTTTGCCACATTTTGGACTTTTTCAACCTCACATTTTTTTTTCTTTTTTACATAGTAATCATCTTGACTCCTATAATCGTTTAAGTCAAACAATGATGATTTATAGCAGTTCTTCATACATGATGCTTTTTCGTAAATTGGGGAAGGGATCTGAATCACACGAACAAAAATTATGTACTTGAAAATTTACCTATTACAATAATATAGGCAGAGGAACGGTCTAAATGATTGAATTCTAAAAGTATACACAATAGACCACTACAGGTCATAAAAGCAAAGAATTAAACTTACAAACATGTCGTATGGACTGTTAATAAGTTGATATACTTTCTAGGTGACTTCAGTGGATATGTATATGTCTTTCTTTAGTCTTACAGGAATTTGTAAGATTTTACACATAAAAAAACTTATATAATCTCAACCAGTTCTTGTAAGAACTTGCAGGAATTCATAAGGTATTACATAATTTATTTCTTAACAAAACTTACAGAATCTTAATCAGTTCTTGTAAGAACTTGCAGGAATTTATAAGGTATATTACATGATTTATTTCTTAACAAAACTTTCAGAATCTTAATCGGTTCTTGTAAGAACTTGCAGGAATTTATAAGGTATATTACATGATTTATTTCTTAACAAAACTTACAAAATCTTAATCAGTTCTTGTAAGAACTAGCAGGAATTTATAAGGTATAATACATGATTTATTTCTTAACAAAACTTTCAGAATCTTAATCGGTTCTTGTAAGAACTTGCAGGAATTTATAAGGTATTACATGATTTATTTCTTAACAAAACTTACAGAATCTTGTAAGAACTTGCAGGAATTTATAAGATATTACATGATTTATTTCTTAACAAAACTTATAGGATCTTAATCAGTTCTTGCAAGATCTTGTTAGTACAAATAGGATCTTCTCCATTCTTGTAGGATCCTACTGATCCTGTAAGATCTTGAGATCTTACGGGATTTTTTTGCTGGGAAGGAAGGGGAGAGGCAGTGCCAAAGCATGAAATGCAGCTGCATGATAGCTGGCATGTCATGTGTGTCTGCATGCGGTGTGTGCTGTGGACACTGTAGCAATGGAGTGGATGTGGAGGAGGTTGACCGTGATGAGGAGGAAATGGACATTACATGTATTTAGTCATAGTAAAAGTTATAATCAGATTCTTTGACATTGTGGGAAATAAAGACGTCATTTCAATGATACTTTTGACCTTTGACCTTATTTGGAAGTCAAGGTTTGGTCTATTATATGTCCAATTTTATTTTTTGGCTCCTTCTTGGGTAATTCCTTACATGTTGACGCCTGGATCACCCCCCTGATATCTTCCGTTGCTGAGATACAATTTTATATGCAATAGGCCAGGGTTAATGACCTTATAAGGTAAATTTCCCACCCCTTATCGCACCTAGCTTTTTTTTGGTAAATCTTGATATCCATACCTACACAAATCAG
>WLWD01005630.1_pt1 | contig 16504 bp, 21 predicted proteins | sample 6712731 | NCBI WGS metagenome assembly WLWD01 (sample SAMN12718690, study PRJNA576275) | sponge metagenome | isolation source: marine sponge | host: Mycale hentscheli | place: New Zealand: South Island, Marlborough, Capsize Point | collected 2014-11-01
TTTTAATAATTTATTTTCTACTTTTAATTCTAAGCCCTTTTCCGCTATCGGGATTTACTGCTCGGAATTGAGTTCCCCCTTTTGTAGTAACCTCAGGTGTTCTACGCTCAGACATATTAACGTTCTTAGTCTTACGCATAACATCATCGACTGCTTCTGCTTTACCTTGCTCATAAAAGAACTTGGCAAATTTTTCAGGGTTCATCGCTACGGAAAGTGCTCTATGGTATCCAACTGCATCCTCAACTAAACCATCCTCATTCAAAAACTTCTTTATGAAGTTCTGTGGAGTCTCGTGTTGTTTACGAATCTCAGTCTTATCCCCGGGGTTGAAGTTGACTTTCTTGTCTCCATCTACAGTAAACTCAAAACCTTTGAATTCACTTCCGAAAACTTCGTCAGTCTTTTTAACAAACCAATCTGATTTGCGTTTAGCTTCCTCCTCGTAGGTACTCGCCTGTTGAACATATTGCTTATATTCCTCTAATGCTTTCTTATCTTCGGCAGAAACATTGCTCCCACTTGACTCAAGAGGAACTCTGTATTTTTCTTTTTCAGATTCGAAATAATCTTTGGCTTTAGCAATAGCCTTTTTCTTTAATAACTTAGTTTTCTTTACAAACTTCTCTTCATCTAATTCTTCGTCATAGGAATAATCTTCCATTAACGCATCAATATCTTCAGAATCAAGTCCTTTTTCTGTAGCTACTAAGTAGTCTCTTAATATTTTATCAGGATTAGAATCATCTAAATCTCTTTGCAACTTAGCAAAGTCATCAAACCCACGTCCTGTTTCTTTTTTATATTTAAAGTAGGCGGCTACATCCTCAGGTAATTCTTCCCTGTCTTCACGAACCTTAGTTAATTCTTCCATAGAACCAACTTCTCTACCGTATTTATTTTTAATAAACGAAAGAACGTCTTCCTCCTTCAACTCCATTGGAGTATCCTGACTAACAACTTCCTTTTGTTCTGTTTCTACTTCTATTTGTTCAGGAGTTTCATTTTCAGAAACAACTTCATTATGTTTTTCCTCGTGCTTATCTAAAAGTTCTTGTTCAACTTCTTGAACCGACTTCTCTTCGTTGCCCGATACTTCTCTTACTTTAATGTCCATATTTTATTAGATTTAATTTTATACAAAGTTATACAAATATTATTTTAGTTTTAGACGGTTACCTTGGGTCGAACTCAGCAAGGTCAAATCCATCTAAACTATCTTCGTTGGATTCAAAATTTATAGAAGGGAGATTATTCTTTCTCTGATTAATCAATTTACTTTGTTCAGTATTTTGCTGACTAATTCTTGAAGACTTTGCCTCTTCTCTCTTGTCCTCTCTCTGCATTAAGTTTTGAGAATCCAAACCTCTTAACTGCATATTCATTTGGAATTCCTTATCCATAAGAACACCCTTCAACTCAGCTTCACTTTGCATCTTAGCAATAGCAGCTTGAGATTGCGCTTGAATGATTTGCATCTTCATTTGCATTTCTTGTTGTTGCTTTTGCATTGCAGTTTGTGCAGCCATCTCTTGAGATTGCATTTGAGCCTGTTGTTGCATTGCTTGTTTCTGCATTGCCATTTGCTCTTCTCTTTCTTGCTTAGCTTTACGCTTAAGTTTTAAAAGTTGATTAGCAAGTTTTAGGTTTTTTATCTCACGTATATCAATAGCATCTTCAAGGTTTATATCTCCTTTAGATAAAGCAACTTGAATATTTTGCTCTAACTGTTGTTTCTCTTCCTCATCCGGAGCGACCTCAATAAATATACCAAAGTCGTAGATATACAAGTCCGATATGTCATTAAGTATGCTAACATTATATTTACCAATCTTATTTGCAAAATCATCTTTAAAGTCTGCATATTCTAATATATCACCTATCCTATAAGTAAGACCTTCGGCTATGGTTCTAAACATATACAAACTCGCATCAAGAATATGTCTCGTTGCGGTGTTAGAATTTAGTGCTGCTAATTTTTGAACTCCAACTAATGAGTTAGGGTCAGGCTTACTACCATCTCTTGCTTCGTTCAATCCTGTTACAGAACGAATCATATCAAGATAATGATTATAATTTCCAATAAGCATCTGTGTTTTTGCTGCACCCGAATTTGACGTAAGCTGAGTAATAGGAACTTTTGCGTTATTGTATTCTCCGTCCTGAGTATAACTTCTACCAACTACACTACCTGTTTGGAAGTATAATCTTAAAGCATCTGCAGGAGAGTAAGCGTTTCCTGTTCCAAGGTCAACTTCATTTAATCCATCCGCATCAATGAAGACACCATCAGGGACAACCTTAGCTATAACCTGTTGTAATTTTAAATGAGTTATCTGTATTAAATCAGCGAATGGTATCATTCTTCTAACTAAAGACTCAATAGCACCCTTATACATTCTTGGTGCTACTGCAACATAGTTAGGTAAAGCGTGTTGAGAGGAAGACTTAGGTCTTACCATATTCTCTGCTAACTCCCACTTTAAAATATAGTTAGTTCCCATAACCATAACTCCATCGTACCAAACATCTATTGTCTTAGACATCTTAACAAAGTTACCTTCATCCATCATTTCTTGTGGTGGATTGAATTGGTCATCTTTTTCTATTACTTTCTTTGCTCCTGTTTCTTCATTAATCTTTTTCTTATAGACCATCTTCTTTGTGGTCTTATAATTAAAATACATTAATGTTACTGTGTCTCTGTAAAAAATATCGTTGTCGTAATACTGCGCAACATTGTAGTAGTCATACCAACTCTGTCCACTCTTGGCAACTTCTTCCATTTGCTCTTTAGTAATACTTGGGTCAATCTTTTTTAGTTCTGTTATATTAACAGTCTTTACTTCTCCCCAATAAAAACAATCTTTAAAGTGAGGGTCTTCTGTATAGCTATAAACAATATTAGCAGGGTCTACATATGAAACTTTTACACCTGCTCCCTGTAGAAACTCGTGCTTACCAACCGCAATACCTAAAGTAGCAAGGTCGTAGTCATATCTTTTTCTTAAATCTATGTAATGATTTTCTTCAAGGATTGTGTTAATAGCCTCTTCTTCTGCTATCTCGATAGCAGGTTTGTAGTTAAGCTGCATATACAATGACAACTCTTCATCATCCTTAGGTAAGTTATCGGGGTCTACAACAAATGGATTAGCGCCTGTCTTTTCCTGTATCTTTTCAAGAATAGGTTTAGCTACCATTTGTCCTTCAATCATATCTTGATACTTGCTTCTCTTAGATTGAGACATAGCATCTTGCGCATATGCTTTGACTTTAAAAAGTCTATCAGACATCCCATTAACTACAATGTCTACGAACTTAGGTAGGATAGGTACAGGTGTCCAATCTAAATTTAGATAAGACAAATCTCCGTCTACTGCTAACTCGTTTTTATATTTACCGACAGGCTGCTCTCCTCTTGCGTAGAGTCTTAACCTATGAAAGTTTCTCCATTGGTCATAGAATCTGCATTGAGTTCCATCCTTCTTGAACCATTCATATTGAATAGCCTGTCCGACCTGAAGTCCAAATTCGTCCGTAGCTTTTTCAGCATCGGATACAAACTGACTTGGAAACCCTGTCGATGTTATGTTTACCTTAACATCTTTCATTGAATAATTTCGCTTATTGTTCCCTTGTTATTATACCTTGCAAAGTTAATGTTTATTTTTGATTGTTTTTTTTCAGGTTGGTATAGGTGTTTTTGACACGCCATTATAGCCAAACCTGACGATATACTTGCATCAAACTTTGTTCTGTTACTTATATCGAACTTTGCCCAATCCTCCAAGGTCCTCGAAAAAGGCATCGTTCCTATGTCTTCTAAATCTTCATCTATGTTCATTCCCACATATTGTTCTATGTAAGATTCTATTGCAGAAGCGTGTGCTTGTTTTACTGATTCACTTGTATTAGGTATCCCTCCCAACTCACGTTCTGTTTTTGATAATTTATTATAAGTCTTATCAGGTCTATTCATACTGAACCCCCTATAGCCTCTGTGTTTAAAATGATATAAAAGTCTTGGTTTGTTATTCTCACATAACAAAGGCATACCATAGAACACACAAGCCATTAATACATCTTCGAAAAATAACTCTGCCGTTTGTGGTCGAGCAATATATTCTAAGAAAAACTCATTACTTGGAGCGTTATCCATATTAAACTTTGTTAATCCGTGTAGTGCTCCGTTAGAACCACCACCACCAACTACACCACTTATATCATAGCTATCACATCCGAACGAGCCTATGTGTTCGTTACCCGGATATTTAGTTCCATTCTTAGTTATAATTCTATTAGTTAAATTCTTTTCAGGAGTCCAACTAACCAAGAACCTTCCGCTTTTATTAGGGCTAAAAATTACCTTGGTATCTTTTATTCCATTTAACCAACTAAAAGAACCTCTTGTAATATGATGTTCTGATATCAACGTATCATTGAAATCAACTTGTTGATATATCTTGGTTAGATTAAATAAGGACTGTTTACTCTCATCTCTAAATGCGTGAGACTCTGTTCTTGGGAATTGCCTATAGAACTCATTCAAAGCATCAGCATCATTCTTTAATGAATCAACCTCAGCTTCCCAATAGTCTATAGCGCCATTCTCTATCATTTCATTATCAACACCCAACACAGGTTCATCTGCTTTCCTGAATACAGGCATACCGTATCTATCAATGAATCCTTCCATATTCCATTCCATAGGAATAAAAAGATTATACATCCCGCTTTTTGTTTGTCCGTTTGCATTACGAGATGTTACACTTGAGTCTTCAAATAGTTTCTTGAAATTACTACCACCCTTACTAAGAGCATTTGAAGTAGAACCCATCATACATTTACCTATAATCTTACTACCTAATCTCAAACAGGTTTTGGTAACACGCCAATTATTTAAAATATTATTAGGCTTAATCCATTTACCACTTTCATCGTGCACTAACAATAATAGTTTCTCACCATCATAACTGTTGTCATCTGTGTTTTTCCAATCAATAGTTGTATCAAGACCTTCAAGAACATCTTGCTCCACCTCGTACATATTCTTCTTGGTTATCTTAGAAGCAGGAACTCTAAAAGCTAATTCAGTTTTAGGTCTGTCCATACCGTCCATTATAGGTTTAAAGAAAAAAGGTAACCTGTTATTTATAGGAACTACTTTATCTGTAAACATTTTCTTTGCATCACTACCTGTCTTAGATAGTATACCTACCCTTGCATCTTTAGCAAGAGTACCTGTGTTTACACATTCTGCTGAAGACATAAATGAAAAACCTGAACGCCTAATTTTTAGATAGGTCATTCCGAAACTTCTCTTATCAGCTTTACAAGCCTCCCAATAAATAAAAAATATTCTGTTTGCTTCCCTGTAGTCGGGGTATCCTACGTCAATGCTTGTCCATTGAAGATACATATAATGAGAGCCTGTAATATAAGTTGGCTTTCCGTTGTTCATAAAGAACATACCGTCTTCCCTATAATCAAACTCACGCTCAATGTAATCAACCCATCTGTTTTTAAAAGTAGATGGCATTTCATTCCATTGGAATATAGATTGTATTCTATCTAAATCTTTAGGTAAGTCTGTTCTTTCCCAAAATTGTTGTTCTTTTTTAGAGTGTCTTTGAAGACACTTTTTAGGTTCTTTAGGTAGTGCTATTGTTAAGCCACTTATATTTATTACAGAACCTACTTGACCGGTCTTGGATATAACAACTACATTATACTTAGAGTCGTAACCATACTCCCACGACTTAGCTTTGTTTTTATTGCTAAGTACATTCTTAGGGATATAGTCCTCTAATGTTCTATACAGTTTATTTTGACCTTCTTTCTGCAAATCCTTGTTTGGTATCTGTTTTACTAACTCCTTTTTCAGCTAACTCAATAGCCTCTCTTTCTGATTCTATTCTGTTTAATATCTCGAAAGCATCAAAGATTGCTAACTTCTTTGTTGCAGCAGCATTCTTTAATTTATCTGCAGCTAAATCATCTTCAGGGTCGTGCTTAATAATCGCTTCCTTCGCTACCTTTATAAGCTGCTCCACCGCTCTGTGACCTGCTTCTATTATTCTTAATTTTATTTCTTTTGATTTCATTTCTAATTCTCTTTGTTTTCTTCATAGGAATATCTTCGTTCCACTCATCCTCCCAATAAATATACTTACTCATAATATTCTTTATTGTATGTATGATGTCTATAATTAACTACAATCTCTTCCCCTTTTTTAATATTATCTTCTGCAATTAAAATAGTATTACTATTATCCTTAAAGTAATAAAACTTTGCATTGTTATTTAATGAATGATTAGTATATCTACCTGCATAAGTTCTTGTATTGTTTATTGATGCATATCCTATTTTATATCCTTTTCTTATGTCTTTAGTTGCAAAGACTCCTACTCCTTCTATTTCTGAATCAAGTATTTGATAGTTGTTATTAAAATCATTTACAACAGGACCTGCTTTTTTTATAAACTCATCTGACTCTATGTATTTATTTAAAAGTTCTAAATCTATATTAGCTTCTTTTAGCATTAATTCAAAATCAGTCATCACTTATATCTTAAAAAACATAACTTGAACTAACCTTGCATCATCACCTTCACCAAAGTTTTGTAAAGTATTTCTTGAATGCTTTACATTAGATGGAAATATGTATACAGAATTGTACTTTGCTTTACATATTAATACTTCATTATCATCTTCATCGTATAGTGTTGTTCCGTATCCACTTGGGTAGGTTTTATTCAAATACAATATAGCGGTAAAATCACCGTGCATATTATCCTTATGAATAAAGTTAGGTTCTTCCTGACCTAAAGGAGACATTCTTGCAAAACTTAAAACAAGTTTGTTGTTTCGCTCCCACCATATCCTCTATAGCCTCTACTACATCATCTTTTTCTAATGCTTGAACATTTTTAAAAACTTCATTACCTGCTTTAAAATCTGAGAACCCCTTGTTCTTTATACCCTCAACATATTTATCAGGGTCTTTGTATACGTCTGTTAAAAATATCGTTGTCATAGCTTAATAGTTATTTGATGGTCATACATTCTATAAAGTTTTTCTCCATCTACCTCAAACTCATATTCACTATCCGGTTGGAAACAAACCTTATCTCCTTTGTTTACACCTTTACTAATTAAGTAATCGTTTGGGTACTTAACTATTCCAATCAAAGGCTCTTCCTTAACGTTTTTATAAAGATACGATTCTTCAGTCTTTATTGGTTTAACAAAACAATACCTGTCATAGGTATTCCATTGCGTACCATTATGATATAAAAAAAATTGGTCAGGCTCTATAAAGAATAAGTCATCTTTAAAGAAACTTCTTCCGCTTCTCCTACGACCTTTAACATCATTGTAAAATTTAAAAACATTATGGTGTACAAGAAGTGTATCACCTTTTTTTACAGGACCATTATATCCTAATGGGGTGTCTTTTACTATGGCTTCTCGATTCGCAAATCGAAAATCCTCTTCAGAAGTGCTTGTTATTAGTTCAACCCCTGCGACATCTTTAGTGTTATTGTAACGCCTGTCGTCTTTCGGGGTCACTATAAAAAAGAATGGAGACCTCATATTTTATTTTATGAGCCACAACCTATGCAATCAATAGCTGAATCCGTTGGTTTGACTCCGTTTAATTTCATTTCAATATTATGTATCTCATCAGCAATTTCCATTTGCTCTATGAAATCATCTGTATTAGATTTATTTTCTTTTAAAACTTTGATTCTACCCTCAAAGTCTTTACGCTCTTCAAACGTCATACTAAAAGTTTATATTGTACTCTATAGATATAGGCATCATATCTGTGAATTCCTTCCATAACAAAATCTCATCACCCTGCTCAATCCATATTTTTATCGACTGAGATTCATCGTCAAATTGTATTAGATGTATTTTGTAGTTCCCTCCTAATATATCTTGACCAACAATATAATGCATTGCTCCTGACTTGTAATCAGGTCCAACTGAAATTTTTCTTATATCCATTTTAAAATTGTTCTGTAGCTAATCTCCAAATTGAAATAGATGCTGAAGGCACTAATTGCCATTGACCATCATCTACATTTACCGATGCAAGTTTACCATCATTTTTTCCAAGTTCACTTCTCATCATCTGCAAACGTAAAACACCCTCATCCTCCCCTGTAGTGTGAGGGAATGAAATTTCAACTTGATTAAACTCCTTATCTCTTGGAATGTTTTCAACTCTTGTAGGACCTATCTGCGCTCCTGTAAGTTCATTAATAACTCTAAAGAACATTACTGAACTACCCGGCATATCTATATCTGTTAGTACTGATACTGTAAATTCCAAGAAGTAAGATTGCTCCGTCTTTAACAGTATAAGTCCATCAGGTGAAATTTCTCCTCCATCAAACGAACCGCCAACACCAAAACTTACCTTCGTTGTAGTTCCTTGCCCTGTTGGTTCTTGTACAAGATTTGTTTGGTATAACCCACAAAAAGAATATTGTTCCCTATATCTTAGTGGCGCATCTACCCACTTCGTGGCTGAGCCTGTTGAAGACAATATCTGTCCGTTAGTACCTTGTGTTCCAAGGCTATCAATTAATTGAGCACTTAAAGTAACAGAACCTTCTGCTCTTATACTATTGCTAAAGTTTACTTCACCAAAGAAATTTGACAAATCATTTACCTGTAACAATGCAGTTGTTAGTACTCCGTCTAAACCGAGGTCTTGTGTAGCTTGATTTCCTGTGTCTAAAACTAATTGTAAGTCAGCAGGTCCCATAGGTGGATAATCCCACTCTACGGTTTGTGAGCCTGTAGCCCTTAGAACCTGCCCACTTTGTCCCTCGTTGCCTTGATAATCTAATACATTACCACCAATGACAACTGTATCTTTTAATGTAACTTCTTTGTTGAATACCGCCTTCTCATCAAAAGTATTTAATCCTCTAAATAAAGAAGTACCATTTGAAATAAAAGAAACCCCTGATTCTATTTGGTCTGCGCTTACATTTCCTTTTAAAGTTATATTTTGAGAAGCACTATTCTGTATGTCTAAAACTTCTTGAAGACCGGGTGTAGGAACAAGACCAAGAATATCACCGATAAGATAATTCTTAGTTATTTGTGAATTCTCGTTGTCTGAACCTATTACCTTATCATCATTAGTTGGTAAACTGTCAATTGAATAAGTGCTTATTTTTCCCATTGTTTATTTTTTATCCGGGGTCTTCTCTGTTATTTCTCCTGTTTGGACATTAACTACAGAGTTCTCTCCGTATTTTTTAATTAGCTTCTGCTCTTCTGTTGCATAAGCAACCTTTAACTCTTCTACATTTCTCATCAAATTGTGTTGTGTGATAACAGTATCTCCGAGTTGCATTTTAACTTGATTAAAGTCATTCATTAATTTTTGAATAGACTCTAATTCTTTCTTACTTAATTTTGCCATTTGATTTATATTAAATTAATTATTAGTTACAAAGATAGGAAATTTTATCTATCAAAATTCACAATTTTGTAATAGGATACAAGTTGTAGTTCCATCTGCAAAAGTAATCCGTAAGTATTGTGTTTTTCCTTCGGTAATAAAGTTTTGGCTTTTAATAGTTGTTTCTTTACCGTTAAGGAAAATCTCACCACCACCATCACTTCCTGCAGGTCCTTGAGGACCTTGTGGTCCTGTTGGTCCTGTACTACCCGTACTACCTTTAGCACCTGTTGCACCCTGAGGTCCTTGAGGTCCTGTATTACCCGTTGTGCCTTTAGCACCTGCAGGTCCTTGCGGTCCTGTGCTACCTGTGTCTCCTTTAACACCTTGAGGTCCTTGCGGTCCTGTTGCTCCATCTTTTCCGGGCGCTCCATTAGAACCATTTGTTCCTGCAGCACCGGTGTCACCCTTTGCTCCGGCAGGACCTTGAGGTCCTACTCCTCCGGTTGAACCCGTACTACCCTTTGGACCTTGTGGTCCTTCAGGACCTGTAGCGCCATCTGCTCCATTAGAACCTGCCGCTCCGGTTGAACCTTTCGCTCCGGCAGGACCTTGTGGTCCTACTCCTCCTGTGCGTTTCCTTTCGCTCCGGCAGACCTTGTGGCCGTAGCGCCTACCGCTCCGGTGTCACCCTTTGCGCCTGTATCTCCCTGCGGTCCTTGCGGTCCTACTGCACCTGTATCTCCCTTTGCACCTGTATCTCCTTTTGCTCCGGCAGGACCTTGAGGTCCAATGTCCCCTTGTTTTCCTGCTGCTCCGGCAGGACCTTGAGGTCCTACGCTTCCCGTATTTCCTTTAGCCCCTGCAGGTCCTTGTGGACCTGTCAATCCAATAGGTCCTTGAGAACCGGTATCTCCTTTATCACCTTTAGCACCGGCTGCTCCTGTATCACCTTTTAATCCCTGCGGTCCTTGAGAACCGGTATCTCCTTTATCACCTTTAGCACCTGCCGGTCCTGTCAATCCAATAGGTCCTTGTGGACCAATATCTCCTTGCTTCCCAACATCACCTTGCGGTCCTGTTAATCCTATAGGTCCTTGTGCTCCTGTATTACCTTTTGCCCCTGCAGGTCCTGTTAATCCAATAGGACCTTGTGCACCTGTATCTCCCTTTGCACCTGCAGGTCCGGTTGGACCTATATCTCCAATTTTACCTTGAGGTCCGGTTAATCCTATCGGTCCTTGAGCACCTGTATCTCCTTTATCACCTTGGTCTCCTTGGTCTCCTTTAGCGCCATTAGCACCTGTTAATCCAATAGGACCTTGAGGTCCTGTTAGTCCAATAGGTCCTTGTGCTCCGGTATTACCTTTTGCGCCTGTATCTCCTTGGTCTCCTTGTGGACCTTCAGGTCCTTGACTACCCGTATCACCTTTAGCACCTGCTGCTCCCGTATCTCCTTTAGGACCTTGTGGTCCTGTGTTAGTTGGTAGGGTTACAGTATTACCATCAGTTATAGTAAGTTCCTCACCTACTATAGAAAGAGTTTGCTTTGTAGTACAAATAGTTACAACCTGTGCTTCTTCATCAATTGTAACACTTGTTGATTCACAACCTTGAATAGTTAAGGTATCATTGTTGCCTTTAGCTACAATAGTAGCCTTGCCATTGGTTACATTTTTAAATATATCCTGAGAAGAACCGTATCGTTATTTGTTAGTGTGATTGTTTCATCTGTAGTTTGGTTTAGTGTGAAGTCTCCCCCACCACTCATACCTGAACCTGCAGATAATGTAATTTTTTTATCACTTACTGAAGCAGAGTTGTCTGTCCAAGATGCAGTTAACGTACCACCATCATTCTGTGTAGCAGTTAATGTTTTAGTTGTGTTACCGGTTACGGCAAGATTGTTGATTGTGTTATCATATGCAGAATTCCATTCAGTTGAATTACCTCCGGCTGCATACATCCCACCTGTTGTTGTAAGGTCTTTATTATAGTTTACAGTAAATGGTACTTGTGCATTATCAACTCCTGAAAAGTTAGACGTTAGCATAACATTTAATAAAGGAACGTACTTATAGTTTCCTGTTGTAGGGATTGCACCCCAAGTTAAAGTAAACCTTGTTCTGTTATCTCCTGTATGAATAGAATTTATAACGTGAGCATTTAACCCCCAATTTGTAAATCCGTTTGTCTTTTCAAAGTCTGAGGTTGCTCCTTGATTAACATCCCACCTTCCTGTAGCATAATCATACTCCTCTATCTCTACAGTTAATCCCGGATAAGCAAACCCTGTCCACGATGTTTCAATCCACAGAATAGCAGTTGTCGGCCACCCTGTTGAGGCAGTTACTTCAAACCTAAATTTTTTGTGCGTGTTATCAATAGAAGAACCTGCTGACGTAGACTTCTGACCATCTAATATGTTATTAAACATAGTAGTGTTATTCCAAGCTACCCAAGCTGAACCATTCCAATATTCTGTATTAGAATATGGTTGGTATCTAATAATATCTGATTTAGCACCCTGTACAAACCATCTTAAATTATTATTACCTGAATAACTATCATAATAATAAGCATTAGATGCTACACTATGATAAGGTTGAAAACAAGAATCGTTAAAGTAAACATCATCTGTAAAAGTTTTTGTTCCACTTCCAATCGTTTGTGCTCCCGTTGTTCTTACAACCGTACTATCAACATTAAGTGTAATAGTTTTTGCTGAAGATTGGTTTAATGTAAAATCCCCACCACTTGACAAGCCATCTCCTGCACTCAAAGTAATCTTTGAATTGTTTACAGTCGGGTTAGCCGGAACTTGAGCAAGAGTAATATACCCTGCTCCATTTGTTATTTGATTGTTATTTGTTGGTATGGTGGTGGAGTTGAAGGCGTTAGCCCCCAACCCTTGTCCACCTACCGTTACAGTACCGTCAATCTCAATACTATCTTTGAATCTAATTGACATATGTGTGTTTTAGTTATTATGCTATTTTACTTACAAGTACTCTTGCTGCGTTAATTCCAAGTGGTTTGCTTGTTGAAATAGTAACTACGTTAACATTTGTTCTAACAACTTGAACATTGATTGTATCAAGTGTTGTTGTGTCATAAACCTGTACTATTACATCTTGACTATTAAGAGAGTGAGTTACTGCTATTGAAGTAGCCTTTGCATCGCCAATAGACTTTGCAAAAGAGTTTCTATCACTAACACATTTCACAACCTCATCACAGAAGTTTGTAACCTGTGAAGCTGCAATCTGAATGCTCTGCTTAGTTGCTGCCGTAACTCTACCTTTACCGTCAGTTGATATCTTTAAAGACTCACTATCGCTACCTAAGTTTGTTACTGCAGTTCCTGTGTTAGCAAGACTTACTGCACCTGATGATACACTTAGTCCACCTGCAGTTGGGAAGTTAGCAATACCTTGAACTGTTGCAGTTGCAACATCAATGTTCTTGTTAATCTCTGTCCAATCTGCTGCAGTTGTTGGAGTATCAATGTTAGCGATAACTAAATCACCAACCTCTAATGTAGGACTCCAAAATCCTGCAGGAAGACCTGAACCTGCTACTGTTACTGCGTATGTCCAACCCTTTTTAACACCTGTTGATGGCGCTGCAGTTGTTGCATCGTATCCACCTTGATAGATTAATGCTCCTGAACCTGCGAATGTTGTATCTACATAATTCTTAGTTGCTGCATCCTGAGCCGCAGTTGGATTGGTAACATTAATAAGTTTATTAGAACCAATGCTTAAATCAGAAGATGGTGCTGCGAACATACTAAGACCAAGGTCACTAATGATAACCGTGTTTTGGTCTGCTCCTTTATCAAATAATCCAATTAGTTTATCTGTCTTAGGGTCTATCGTTGCAGTTCTTGCAGGAAGTTCCGTAAGGTCAAGTACAATGTTTATTTTATCTGTTGCTGCTGCTGAGGTATCAATACCTTCACCACCTACGAAAGTTAATGTGTTACCATTAGTAATGCTCTGTGCAGTACCGGTATCACCTGCTACGCTGAAAGAAGACATAGTTCCTGCTGCTCCATTTGCAGCGGCAGTAATACGTCCTTGACCATCAACCGTGATGTTTGCTGAGGTGTAAGAACCTGCAGTAACTGCGGTATTATCTAAGTCAATTACTATATCAGATATTGTTGTAGCGGTTGAAATACTTGATGATAACCCTACACCACCTTTTATATTTACCGTGTCTTTATTGTCAATGCTATTAGCAGTTCCTGAATCAGCACCTAATGTCCAACTCTGATAACCGCCCGGAATAGAAGCCCATACGTTATCCCCTCTAAGGAATGTAGAATTACTTGCAGTTCCTGTAGCACTAAGGTCATATGTTAAATCACCTGAAGTTGTAACGTCTGCACTTGAACTACTAATGAATGTTCCATTAGCCGCTCCAACAGATGTTACTGTACCTGCATTATTACTAAATGGAAGTGTAGATAGTGCCGTCTTATAAACGTTGCTATCTGTTTCGTCCACTAACATAATGATATCAGTACCTACTACCGTGTTAGTCATTGCGGTTGCAGACAAAATAATATTGTCTGAGCCTAAATAATCTACTGCAAGACTAACAGTACCTGATGTACCGCCCCCTGATAGACCTGTTCCTGCAGTCACACCTGAGATGTCTCCGCTTCCATCTAACTCAATAAACGAAGTACCATTAAAGTACTTGAAAGTGTTTGATGTTGTATTGTAAATAATTTGTCCTGTAAACCCTGAAGGGTCTGTTGCAACCTGTTGCAAAGAGGTATTCAGTAACTGATTCTCCTCTAAGTTAATGTTGTCTAAATACCTAATTGCCATAACTTATTTTTGTTTTTGTTTATACTCATTGTTTAATTAAAAAATGCTTCACCCGAAAACGGAGCACTAAATGTTATCTGTACTTCATTTCTACTTATGTAGTCAACGTTTCCGTTTACCTCTGTACCTGCAGTATCTGTTACCGTAACGGAACAGAATTTATCAAGATTGTGGGTTACATTCCATACTGATGAAGCCACCCCTTGTACGTGTACAAAGTTTGCATCTCCCTTTCCTGTGCCGCCATCTGTATATTGCAGCAAAGATATGAAATAATCTTTGTCCTTATTTAGGTAACCTGAACACGAGATTATAGATAAACCTATATCATAAAAATCAGTTTCTTTAGCGTCCTGCGTAGAACTATCCCACTTACATATAGCCCAATTATTTACATCATCAGCCTGTGTTAGTAGTATAGTTGTACCAACCAATGGAGATGTGTAAAAATTAGGAATGTCTTGTTTTAAAAATTTTGTGTATCTGCTAAATTTTAAAGTGCTTATTGTAGAAATCAATACACTTTCTGTAGACTGAGGTTGTTCAAAAGAAATGCTTCCATTTAATCTTGAATCACCTAACTGCCAATCTTGATATACATATCTTAAACTTTGAGATTGAATAAGATTTCCTGCATTAATAAATGCAGCAACCTTATTTACTGTAAAATTTTTAGTTGCATTTGCTGAAGCCGCATCAGAGCCAATCCATTTGTCTCCTCCGGATATAGCATCATCTATCGGGTATGTACTTATTCTCGCCATATTGCTCTAATGTCCTTTGATTCTACAAAGGTAAACAATTTAAGCGACTACTTTTTTTGTGTATAAGAGTTCATCATCTTCTCTCCTGTTCTACCAATTACATAACCTCCGATACCTAATTGCAGTAAATTCCAAAACTCATTTTCTAACTCAGGGATTCTTAAATCAAATAATGGTGCAATAAATTTTACATAGATAACAATGAAACCAAAAGCTAACATTAGTATAGGTCTCCAACTTCTTTGAAGCCAATTACCTTTTGCTTCTGTTACTATGATTTCAGTTTGCATTTTCTGCAACTCTAATTGTTTTTGAATAAGAATTTGCTTGATAGCATTCTCAGCTATAATTTTTTCTTCCTTTGAAGTAAATAATTTATCAAGACCTGACATCAAGTCTTTAACTACACTACCACCGAACCAATCAATTATTTTTTTCATATGCCTTTGTATTCTTCAGCGGCATCAAAACTTGGACACGCCTTTGCTGAAAATTCTCTGTGACCATGTATAGTTACATCGTCTCCGTAAATAGATTTTAATGTTGTAAGCAAATTGATAAGACTTATCTTTTGCATTTCGTTTCGTGTATCTTTAGGGTTGACATCTTGGTCAACTCCCCCAACATAACAGATACCGATTGAATCTGAATTATGTCCCTTTGTATGAGCGCCTGACCTTTCAATAGGTCTTCCTATTTTTGCCAATCCATCCAAAGTTATTATGTAATGGTATCCAATGTCTGACCACCCTCTACCATCAACGTGCCATCCTCTTATAGTGTCAACACTTATATCTTGACCCTCTCTCGTTGCTGAGCAATGAATGATAATTTTATTTATCTTTCTCATTATTTTTTCTTCTCTCCTTATCTAATAAGTACCAACGTTGAGCGGTATATCCAACGGATAGAGCAAGAAGTGTTATTTTTAAAATCATATCTATATGCGACATTGATATCGCAAGAGTACTTACATTAAGTAAATACATTTTCATATCTCCCATCCAATTACTCATCGTTTTTTATTGTGGTTAACCTCATCTTATTTTTTATAAGGAAAGGCTCTGTTCAAAGAGTCCTTTCTTTTTCCGCAACCGCAATCTTTACCTGTAGCTTTTGAAACTTTGTCTACTACGCTTTTGATTCCTGTTGCCGTTGTAATTTTTTCAATAGTGTCTCCTAATCCTTTTGATTTCATTTTGATTATTTTTTACAAGTACATAATTTGTTCGGGCAAGATTCTACGCTAAACATACATTTAGCTACTAATGCATTCCACATACATTGAAACTTACACCATACAGACTGCATCCACAATCCCATCTTTACAAATAATTTACCCATTGCTTTATTTTTTTACAAATATAATAATTAATATTTTCCTCTTTTGCTTGATGGAGAACTCTTGGTAGAGCCTCCTGAACCTGCCCATAACTTTTTACAAGACCAATATCTTGCAGACAAT
>WLWD01001577.1_pt1 | contig 16495 bp, 8 predicted proteins | sample 6712731 | NCBI WGS metagenome assembly WLWD01 (sample SAMN12718690, study PRJNA576275) | sponge metagenome | isolation source: marine sponge | host: Mycale hentscheli | place: New Zealand: South Island, Marlborough, Capsize Point | collected 2014-11-01
CACCTTTTGTGCTAATGCACACCACTAGTATACACTGTGTATTGTAAAAATAAATATTCTTATATATTATATTTTATCATGTACTGAACTCAAGTACTCCCATAGAGATTAATACAAATGAAACTACCCCAATATTTTCCCATATTGCGTCCCCTTGGGCATTCTAACAAGTGTTATTGCGTCCCCTTAGGGTAATTTTATATTTTTATGTTTTTTGTTAAATCTTAATAATAATACATTAATTTGATATATCTGTCTATTGCTATGTAGGTATGTATGAATTGTAAATCACTTCATTTGTGGTTTTGTGTCATTAGGTGCAGCGGACATTGTGGTGAAACTTTGTGTTTGTGTTGCTGTAGGAAAACCGATATTTATTGTACAATTGGTGATTGCTGCTCCAGCAAAGAAGGACTAAACACTTAAATCTTGGTTCATAGTACCACTCGATGGTGTTGTAGGGTATGAAGAAGATGGATTAGTTTCAGACTTTTTGTATGAGCTCAAGACATGAGACATTTCCTTTTGCTGTTGTAATGATGCTTTTTTATAGCTATTTAGACTTTGTAGATTTTTATGCCCCAGTTAGCTGGATTATCTGTGTTTCTGGTACACTATTCTTGGTAAGACATGTAACCATTGTTTTTCGAGCTGAATGATTTGTTTTTCCCCCAGACAATCCAGCACTTGCAGCCATCCTTTTCATTATTGTATTGATTACACCAGCCGTACCACTTCCTCAAGTCGGATATTGTTTTCTTCTTCGTGTTACAATTTTTTTGCTGGTCCACAAACATTTCCAACTCTTCATCATCCAAACACACACAAGAAGATGCTTCTTCTACGTGCTTAGTCTCCTCCGTTTGTCCAGTATAGACTGGATTAGCAACAGTTGGTTCAATAGGGAGTTTCTGTAGATATTCAGATTGTTTCTCAATCATTTCAAGAACTTCGTCATCAACAAAATCCTGTAATGAAATATCTTCAGCCATAACAACGTTAGCTTACTGGTTTAGCTCCAGAAAAATTGTCGTTGCTAAGATTAAGTTTGCGCATGCGTACATGATAAATATGTTATACTTGAATACGCGAAATATCACTCGTCTGATCGGGGTATTGGCACTCGTGCCTGCGGCACTCGTCCCAATACATCCGACAGACTCGTGATATTTTGCAGTATTCAAAGTATAACATATATATATAGTTAAACTTATATTAATGTGACCTACTACATAATTTTTAATAGCATTTTCATTGTAAATAAGTCAAGTAATAAAAAAAACACAATAGATATTTATGTACGTACCATTCTAGGCATAGAATGTATCATTGCTGATATTGCCATATTTCCATCCTTGTCTTTCACTCTGACATCTGGAGGTGCGGTAATCCTTACCTTCTATATCTGCTGAAAGCAAGTGGTTATAGTTAAAGCATGCATTGGCGATAATTTGATGAATACTAACTTACACTATTTATGTGGGGTAAAAAATTATGTTATTTGTCTTCATGTTGCAACTAATGTTACCTCCTTTATTCAGAAGGATCTCCATAACTTCTATGGACTCAAACCTCGCAGCATCGTGGAGAGGTGTCTGCTGTTCTGTAAAAGTCTTTTCCTCCATTCTTGCCTCATGTGATAGAAGCCATTCAACCATGTCTGTGTTGTTTACTCGTGCAGCTTCATGCAATGGAGTCCTGCCATTCTTGTCATGGGCACTAACATTTGGAATATGCTCACAAGATTGCAAATTTTTTTCATGAAACATGTCCATCGGATTCAAATCCCAGTAAGTAGCCATCTTATGGAACAAGGTCTCACCAGTTTCCTTACAGACATAACTAAGGTCTGCATTTTGCAACAACGACTTTATTGACTCTATTGCTTCCACGGGTAGATTGTCCACAGCTGCTTCAATGTAGTCCAACAGGGTTTGTGATGTTTGATCTAATTGAATAATGACCAACTTAACATTTAGCAACATGTTTTTTTATGTTATTATTGGTATTTTCCTGAATTTATTCTAACCTTGCAGATTTATTGTCACCATAAATACTCATAACAAACGAAGTAAATAGCTATAAACTAATTCAATGACATTTATTCCAGTCTCTATCAGCCAGAATTAGCTATTCAAAGTTGAGGTATTCATGCCAACTAGCTAGCCATCTCTTGGTTCATACCTGCATTGCTTGCTTCAGTGACCAAGGTAGACATTATCCAACTTAAAATAAAATTTCAATTTTGTTTATGAATTTTGCTACTCTCTGTTTAATTTATAACGATAGCAAAACTATAATATAACATTGTGTAAGGATAGCCTCTTATTTAGCTATATTCATCCAGGAAGTTCAGTGTTTGTACTCCACCCTATTTCGTCGTTAATATCAATGTTGCAGGTCATATTACCTGAGAATTATTGGTAATAGGAGGAAAACATTCTCAGACTGTGTACATTCATGGAATTATAGGAATTTTGTTTATTCACAGAAACCATATGAAGCATACATTATAAGAGATCAATAGGATTGTTATTTATGCTATGGAGCCATTTTGAAAATGAAAGCCATACATGGGACAGATTATTTGAACCACACTGTACTTAGTGCATACTTGTTGCTCTTCTTGAAATGCTCTGTCTTTACTTATCCTGCACATTAAATGAAACAGAAGTAAAATTTTACTTCTGTTTCATGAATCACATCTAACTTAATATGCAGGCCTCAGTTTAAACAAGTTTTTTACTAGTTGTGAAAATCATCATGTTAGTTATGATGCCAATAAGAGTCATTCATCTACTCCTGAACAGTTACAATAAGATAGATATATTGTGATGGGTTTCAAGGAATCCTGCTGCTCTCTGAGTGTGTCATAACTTAGACAATTATATTATTTAAAAATACTATCTGTTTATGATAACACATTAGAAAGAAAATGACTGAGAGCTGATAAGCATAAAAAATATTTTTAATGTAAATATGTATGACAAAATTACTATTTTTTGTAATTTATAATCCAAATTATGCCAAAAAATTTGGAGTAAATTATTCCAAGAAAGTCTGGTATAAATATCAATATAGAAAATTGAATTCACCAGGCAACACTGAAGAAGTAATCCACTCCAATCAATAGCATATAATAGTTGGCCAGTAGTAGCAAATGAAAGGCAAAATAGTTAGTCATTAGCTTAAAATTGTGTTTGAATGGATCCACCAATATAGTTACAATTGCTCCTAAAGTAAATACTTGAGTTATGTAAGGCAGCATAGCAGTGTTAAAGTTGATTGAGATCATCATAAAGAATAAAAAGCGAAGAATAAATGGAACTGTAGAAAACCATCGACAGTCTCTTGTACCTGGCTCAGTGCCATCTTTGTAACGACCTTGCACAGAGTCCACTACTAAACGAATAAAAATTTGCCATCGATGTGGAAGCATGTTAAGACCCTTTTGAAAGAATGCATAAGAATATAGAAACAGTGTGGCTACTGGACCTACAATAAAAACTAAGCATATAAAAAGTGAAGGAATTGTGTAAGGTAAATGTCTATAGCTAAAATAGGAAAAATTGGGATCCATGAATAAAGCAATATACTTTCCATTTTTTCCTCTGTGTATGGTCACAGGAGCAAATACGTCCAAGCAAGCATTGAAAATTTTAACATATGAGAGGAGTATGAATGTAACAAAAGCAGCTATAGTGGAAGATTTTATATCATTTGAGTTACTGCCACCACACTTCTTGGCCAAGTAAATGGGTAACTTACACATAAAATGAACTGCTTTAAAGCCATCATGATGTAGCAGAATTAACAACCATGTAAATAAAATAAGGAAGAAAGGATATATAGCTATGAAAAAATCTAAAAAAAATACAGCAAAAGGAGATATACGAAAGCATATATCCAGATCTAGCAAGCGAAAAAAGTCTAGGTTCCAGATGCCAAATATAATACCAATAGTTTGCAGTACAGTATATATTATTGGTTTCGTCCTTAAAGTAAATGCTGTAACATATACTCTGAGTATTATAGGTGATGTAGTCATTTGACAAGCTAACACAAAGCCCTGTAGCCTCGAAGATGGAATGTTAATTTTACAAAGTAAGACAATTAAATAAAACACTGTCAGTGGCACAAAAGCGACTAGGATATATTTCAGTATATTAATCCAACCTCCAGAACATGTAGTACAAGACATGTCATAAGAATAAGCTCTCATATGCATCCCACGGATACACTTGCTGCACAATGTTCCAGTACGATTCAGTCTACCACACATATGGGCATTCAAGTCTGTCAAATTTTTTGGTAGGGTAGTGTAGGCCCCATTTAAACTAAAGTAGTTGCTGCTGTAACTCTTGCAGTTATAAATACAATTGCCTTCTTCTGTGTCATTTAATTTCTTGTTCCAAGTCATGCAATAACACTGAAGTAAGCCTCCATCTTTCATATCCTCACTACACAAGACTACATAATTTCGATCATAGCATTCACAAGTGCTGTTGTTACTACAGTAAGACCACGACGGACAGGATAATCTATTGTCACAAGAACCATAGTTGGGTGGACAGCCGTTAAAGGTCCCATTTGAATTTTCCACATATTGAAGTGTAGCAGTAATAATAAAGACTACTACAGCCACATACATTCTTGAGTTACTCCAAGAACTTCTTCCCTTCTTCATAATCGGTCCATTTATAAATGCCACAATTTTCAGTTTAAATTCATTACTGGTATGAAAGTTGACATTATAATGTTTTTGTTTACTAAAGCACTTGCAACTATGTGTAAACACTAATTTAACGAGTTACACAAAGCAGTATGTTATAGCATCTCTGAGTTTTAAAAGAATAGCTGGGCATAACAAGCTGATGTTTAAGTTGGGAAAATTGGCACATAAATTGCGTATTTACAAGTGAACAAGTAAAGAAAATTAAGTGAAATATGATGTAGACCGGACTAGTAAAGAGTGTGATGTCATGGGTTAATTGCCTTAGGAACATAGGTGCCAAGGATCTGAAATGGACTGTCTCTCCCTAAGAGAATAACAATATGAAATTAAAAATATTTAAACACTACCAGGAACAAACACAGGATTGCTTGCATAACGCACAAGCTGAATGGTTTCATAACAATCACTATCTTTTTCCCAGCTGCCCCATAGTTTCAAGAGTATGCTGAGTGCCTGACCTTATCCTTGCAATCTTGTTCCTCTCCGAGCTTCCTGGTTCTCCTCAGAACTTGCACCAGCCTTGGCATACTGCCCCAGTGGTGGTCAAGTTTAACATGCTCAATTTGGGCTCGCCTTACACATGTAAGACAAAATGTTATTGAGTTGGCATCCTTTTATTTAGAAATGGCCAGCAGCTGTATTTAGGGTGTGGGGTGGGGGTGGGACAAAGAAGGGGAGGATATTAGAATCCCCTAGAAAAACCTTTGGACCCCCTAGAACATTTTGATTCTACTACATGAAATGAGCATAGCTTTTCATTTGTTTCTATGCACTGCAAGGGTCTCTTATGATTCTGTATTTTTACATTCATTACCCCTCCTAATTTCTAAAAAAAATTGCCCCACCAAGATTCAGTTTCTGTATGCAGCCATAACTAGCTTGATTCTCTCCCCCCAAACGCAACAGCACTTCCTTAGTAGTTGTTTCTAATGCAAGGGTGTCTTATGACTCCGTATTTTTACATTCATTACCCCTCCTAATTTCTAAAAAAAAGTTGCCCCACCAAGATTCAGTTCTGTATGCAGCCCTGACTCGCTTGATTCTCTCCCCCCAAATGCAACAGCACTTCCTTAGTAGTTCTTTCTATGTCAGAAGTACGAATCTGAAACTAGTGAATGGAATCAGCCAATAGTTATAGTAAAGCAGTCCTGACCAGATGAATGTCATAAGTAAAACAAATAATAGCTAGCTTCAACCACTAAAACAACTGTCACTTGCCGACATTTGATAGTTTGCAGATAAAGAATAACTTTGAATATGCTAAATTTTATTTATCATGTACAACACAATAGCAGACATTATATAAAAGAGTGCTATTACAATTAGCAACAACAATGATGGCCGCTCAGCTATAATTACTAACCTTGTTCGTTCACCTTTTCTTTTTCAATTTGACCTAACTCAAAGACATGTTGGAAATAAATACACAACAGACAAAGAATTCTTTTAGAAGCAATGTCTGAAACAACATTTAAAGTGAAACACACTTTCTTAAGAACACAACGAAAGAAAAAATACATATCAAGTGACCAAGTCACCTGTTACATACACTTAAACTATTAACCAATAACTCAAAGCAGGACTGAGCCCTCCTTCCACTAACTCAACCAAGTAGAAACCAATCCTGGAGTCCATGACAGCATTATGAATGATCATGTTCATAAAGACGGCAGTGAAGTTACTCTTACAGAATAATAAGTTTGCATCGGAGTATATGAGTATAATTTTGGCTCTAAAATATTCTTCATATACTCTGCTTTTCAAAAACCACGTGCTATGGCAATGGCTTAAATTCTGCTTGATTATACATGGTCTTTGACACTACTCAGCCTCATCATTCCAAGAATACCATCAACTTATCATTTATACAAAGGTTTCTCCGGGCTGCTGCAGAGCTTCTCCAATCACCTCCTGAAATATTAACACACACATATGCCCATACATGCACATGCAATTACACTGTCAGTGCATCATGAGGTCCCGCTGTTTGGGTGTAGCACCTACAGATTATCATATCTTGGCTGAGGACTCCCATGTCATACTTAAAGAGAAATTCCAGTCTATTGGCTACTTGTAGAGGACTTGGAGCTGTCAGAGCTACCTTGCTAGAGTTTCTTACATAACAGATGCAACATCATCACAATTCTTACAGATAGTAGGCACAAACTGTTCTTTGTGTATAATGACTGCAACCCAATGTGATAAACATTTGCTGACATGGCAGCTGTTGAAACCCAGACAAGTACTGCATTAACAACCAACAATGGACAATCCAGGGACAAGTTGTTTCCTTGAAAAATGCTTCTTCTGTGCCAGACAAGCACAAGCTAATGGAAAGTCTTTCAGCAAATCATATCAATATTTAGAAGTGATGTAAACGTCCAACAATATGCTTTAAAAATGGAGGACAAGCTTTTTCTAGCCAAATTGAGTGCAGAAGATCTTATTGCACAAGATACCAAATCATTCACAGTGCATAGTTTCACATCATAACATAGAGGAAGAGAAAAAAAGAACATAAAAAAATCTGATTGATGCTACAAATCATACACTGTCTGTCATCTGACAAAATTACTGGCAAAATCCTAAATAATCAACTGCACATCTGAGGATATAATGAGTCCTGTTATGTAGTACATATGGTAACTACATTTTTTACAAAAAAAAAATTGCGAAATTGAGATAAAAATGTTTGTGTCAAAAAAAAAAGAATGCTGTTTCATTTGTGCCAGTAAGCACAGGTCCGTCCGTGTCAGTAAACACAGGTCGTCTGTGCTAGCAAGCACAGGTTCATATACGCAATTCAGCATAGGTCTGTCTGTCCCAGTAAGCAGCACAAGTCGATCTGCACCAGTCAGTGCAGGTTCCCCTGAAAGATCAGGCATGCACACATATGAAGCAAGCACTTCCCCCGTTGTTGGTGGTACACTCGGGTCTAAATCCTGCCGGTACTGCTGGAGGTGCATTGGAACTTGTACCTACAATTGCATTCAATAATAGCAGAGGTAAATATATTTGTGGCTTGTTCTGCATGCTATTTCTGGCCATAAGTACGGAAGTTCAGAAACATTCTATTTTTGGAATACAGGTACAGAAGATAAAAATAAAAAAATTACAGAGGGAAATTTTGTAATAACGGCTATATTTAAGGAAATGGTCGCCACAAAAATAATAACAATGAATAATTTGAAAACTAGCTAAATTGTAAATCGAAAAAAGCTTCTGTAATTTTGTGGGGGGTGAGTTCCAGAGTCCGTAGAGGGTGAGACCCCCAACTGTGGAGGAGTTGAATTGTCCGGGATATTTTGCCATTTATGTTGGAGAATGTGACCGCTTATATCTGCAGTTGTAGTTGCTTTGGACTTCTAATTTCTGGTAAGCCAGCTCCTTAGATAGTTTACTGTGAGGTCCACTGTATAGGATAGCCTGCAAAACATAAGAAATATATAAAAGTAGGCCATAGTAACATAATTGATTTTTAGTTAATAGATTTGCGTGGGTGCATGTGCGGGGCACTCTTTTACACTATCAGAAGCTCACACACCACCCTCAACCTGTCCTCATGATTGTACAGCTACTGATGCACAATGGTTGGGTAAGATGTCAGGAAAGTGAGACTACTACCAGCACCATGAAACACAACATAATGAAATACAAGTGTGAACTTGCAGATGATTAGTATGAGTTCCATCTCTCAATGGTCTAGAGAGGCTGGGAATATACTGGACCATTTTTTTAAACCAAGAGTCACTCAAGCCTGTAGGGAACCCATTGGTTACAAAAAGGGCTGTAGCAGATTTGCATGTTTACGAAGGCTTCACATTGTACTGAGTTTTGTTTTTGTTGTGGATTTATACAGATGAACTATTGTAATAATGCTGTAACCACATGCTGTTAATATATTTTGAGGTACAATTAATCGATATTGCTAATCCTACAATAAACTTGATCTAGAATAACCACAGCTATGAAAAAAATGGCGGCCATTTTGAAAACAAGGTGAAGTTTTTATTACAGGGTGAATCTGCAATGTTTATATAGCCCAAAACCTTAATCAGGGTGTATTCTAACACAGTATCAATTTTCATGCTTTAATCATCGAAGGCACAATTCTTTCACATATAAGCTGGACTATTATTCCTCCTTAATAGTTTAATTTTTGAATAACAAAAGTGTACAGAGATGATGAAGGTGATTTACTGCCAAAGGAAAAAAACAACCTGGTTCACTGGGCATGTCAGGATTATATGTCCTGACAACTACTGGTGAAACATAGTAATAATATCCAATGGGGACAGCCCACACACGAAATCCACATGGTCAAAAAGAAAGTTCTAGAATAAAGTGTTTGTGTGTGTGATTAATTAAGGAGGTGATAGTGTTGTGTATGAGTTATGGTTCAACATGGAAAAATACAACAAGTAAAACAAGAAATTGCTAGCTTCAACCACTAAAACAACTGTCACTTGCCAACACAATTATATCATGACGATAATTGTGAGGCTAACTTTGATAGTTTGCAGATAAAGGATAACTTTGAATATGCTAAATTATATATATCATGTACAACACAATAGCAGACATTATATAAATGAGTGATATTACAATCAACAACAACAATGATGGCCGCTCAGCTATAATTACTAACCTTGTTCATTCACCTTTTCTCTTTCAATTTGACCTACCTCAAAACATGTTGGAAATAAATACACAACAGACAAAGAATTCTTTTAGAAGCAATGTTGTCTGAAACAACATTTAAAGTGAAACACACTTTCTTAAGAACACAACGAAAGAACAAACACATATCAAGTGACCAAGTCACCTGTTACATGCACTTAAACTATTAACCAATAACTCCAAGCAGGACTGGGCCATCCTTCCACTAACCCAACCAAGTAGAAGCCAATCCTGGAGTCCATGACAGCATTGTGAATGATCATGTTCATAAAGACGGCAGTGAAGTTACTCTTACAGAATACTAAGTTTGCATTGGAGTATATAAGTATAATTTTGGCTCTAAAATATTCGTCATATACACTGTTAAAAATGGGGTGTATGGGAATCCCGTTTTGGGGTGTCCAGGTAACACTGGCTGTACTACTCCGCATGGGGTGTTTCCATTTCACCTAGAGGAAGTGTTCAGTTACACCCCTGTACACCCTTCATTATACCAAATGGGGTGTTGTGGTACGCCCATGTCCAAGTTCTACTACACCCCTATTAGGGCTCATAATGCACCAAATATGGTGTTATTGATACTCTACCAATGGGGTGTTGTGATACTCCCTTAAACTAGCTACTACAACACTCCAAATGGTGTTCTACAATACTCACTTTATAGCCATATATTTTAGTGTGTAAAATATATTCCAGTAATCAGAAAATGCAATAAATATTAGTCCGTGATGTGACATTGTATCTGTGTGATAGGTGAAGAATTAACTGTTCATGAATGAATGAAGATGCTCAGGAATTCTTCATACAGCCAGGATGATTAGAACTGTTCATCACTCATGTCAGCTGTGATCTACAAACAGCAACAATAAACAAAAAACAACAAAACATAATGATAATTGACTTCGGATATTCCATACCCTTTCCCAAATCTCAGCATGTCATACTTTTTTCAAAAGTAAATTTAAATAAAACATATATTGCACTTGTTTAAAAATGACGACAACAACAATAGTAATGTTTAGAAGACAATAAGGACCCAACTTCGTTTATTATTCCATGGACATAATTTGACACTCAAGTCATGTCCATTCCCACACTTTCTCTTGAAGTCTTTATGAAGTTCATCCACACTTTCATTTAACCTATTAGTATCATATCAACACTATATGATTGGAAACATTCTACTAAGTGTCTTTTGTATTGATACCCACTTGTGTACAAACTGACTGTTCAGTTCCCTACCAGTTTTACTGCAAACTTCATGTAATAGTTAAGAACAAACTGACTATTCAGTTCCCTACCAGTCTTACTGCACACTTCATGTAATAGTTAAGAACAAACTGACTGTTCAGTTCCCTACCAGTCTTACTGCACACTTCATGTAATAGTTAAGAACAAACTAAAATATTTCTCTCCTCCCCACCATACACTCACACTATGACGATCAAATAATCTTCAAATATAGCTTAAGCAAGGATCCTTTACCAAGAAGTGCCCATAATACAGACCTTTATGAAGTGCCTGTGACCCTTTACCAACATGAAGTGTCTATAACACAGACCTTTATAAAGTGCCTGTGACCCTTTACCAATACAAAGTGCCCATGCTACAGACCTTAAAGACGGCCCTGTGACCCTTTACCTACATGAAATGTCTATGATACAGATCTTTCCAAGGTCCTACAGGATCAGAAATTGTTTACCTAAGTGCCTATAATACAAACCTTTTTAAAAATAGTCCAAGTCTACAAAGTGTATATAACACAGACTTTATCAAATGGAATCAGAAAACTTTATTAAGTAAAGGTTCACTGAAGTCATTTTATAGGGACCTTCAGTGGGATCAGAAACAGAACTGTATACAAGTGCTATATGATACAGAACTGTACACAAGTATACAGAACTGTATACAAGTGCTATATGATTGTATAGGCTGCCTGTGACCCTTTACCAACATTAAGTGTCCATAATACAGACCTTTATAAAGTGCCTGTGACCCTGTACCAATACAAAGTGCCCATGATACAGACCTTTATGAAGTGCCTGTGACCCTTCCAACATGAAGTCTCTATAATACAGACCTTTATAGAGTGCCTGTGACCCTTTACCAATACAAAGTGCCCATGCTACAGACCTTAAAGATGTCCCTGTGACCCTTTACCTACATGAAATGTCTACGATACAGATCTTTCCAAGGTCCCACAGGATCAGAAATTGTTTACCTAATTGCCTATAATACAAACCTTTAGTCTATAAAGTGTATATAACACAGACTTTACCAAGTGGAATCAGAAAACTTTATTAAGTAAAGGTTCACTGAAGTCATTTTATAGGGATCTTTAGTGGGATCAGAAACAGAACTGTATATGATTGTATAGGCTTCCAATTGTTGCCTACACGGTCTATCAAGCCGCTTATTTCATTCAATCAATCAAACTATAGCGTACAACAAATTACTGCTGTTAATCTAGCTCCACAATTATAGAATTTACGCTAAACTGGATAGCCGTAAAAGTTACTAGAATTTTGCCACTACCCCACTGTGGGCCTGCCCACATGAGATCTTTATCAATGTTAAGTTTTGTAGTCAGAAGTATTTTTGTTGAGTTTTATGGTCATGTGCAGTAGGTAGCGGTAGCGTGTGTATGTGTGTTAGCAAGGATTGTACGATCACAAGACCAGAACATTGCAGCATTTTGTGTGAACAGTAGGCGGAGTTTGTGTTAGTATTTAAGTTGTGTGTCTCGTGGTTCGAGTTAGTTCTATGTCACTCATCTCAATTCGCTATGTGTCGTTATCCTGTGTTTAAAGTAATTTAATCCTACCTAAAACCTATTCCTTCGGGCGGGTACGGTTCGCCGGGTAGTCAGCAGGAGGCATACACTCTGGTGGCAGCAACTACTTTGCTGTCTCCAGGTGCGAGCGAGAGAAGGGAGCGAGTAATCCAGACGTAATCGAGCCCACACCCACATCATTCTAATTTAATACAGATAATAACGTTTATCAATAATATATGGCATTTTAAAATAGTAATGTTTAGGTAAGCACTCCCTATGAATATTCTAGAACACATCTGCTCGGTAAGGAATGTCTTGTCACAACAACGTAAATCAGATATATGGTAAAGGGTTCCTAGGGTTTCATACAGGATTTACAGTTTGGGGGGGGGGGGGGGGGGGAGAGAGAATTTTCAGTGAAATTTTCCCAGAAGTTTATAATCTGGCCAAAATTTTACTAGCACTTCCAGTTGGAACAGCAACCATCGAAAGATCGTTTAGTCACATGAAGATGATAAAGACCAGGCTAAGGAATCGCTTGTCTGATGAAAACTTGACTCACCTTATGAGAATTGCCATTGAAGACCCTGACTTAAGTGAAGTTAATCTTAATGAAATTCTGGACATTTTTAAAGAAAAAATATGCGCATTAGACTGTAATTGGTATATTATTCTATTATAAAAGTTCGTGTAAATGAGTTTGGGGGGGGGGGGGATCCCAGGGCTCCCCCCCTCCCTGTATGAAACACTGGGACCCTTTACCAAGTTCTAGACTGGGTTACTTTGACATAGTTTACGGTTGACCAAATGCCTGTGACACAACCTCAATATTTTCCAAGGTTTTAGGAATTCTTTACTAAATATTCAAGGCACCCTTTACCATGAAATTGGTTGATGTAGGATCGGGAACCCTTTACCAAGTACTTGTGTTACCTTATTGTGACAACACACCCTTTACCATTTATTTGGTTGACCAGGTTCAAGTACCTGTTTAGATCGGGTCCCTAATTCCAATTAACAGGCCCATTCACCAGGACTCACATTTAGTCAGCAATCACACGTTAGGTATCTGACAAGCATAAAGTATTTAAACAGTTATTGTTGGAGTGAGAGAGTTGACAGTCCTGTGGTAGGCACTTAAGGTGTATCATAGTTACTAGGCTAATCCTACATATATCACAAGGAGTCTAGCCATCATGGTATTTGGTAAAGGTCACCAATCCTAAAAGAGGTGACATTTCAATATATTGGTATAGGGTGTCTTGTCAATAGACATGTTATACTAACGAACTCTCAATTTTTTGTGCCACATGATGCACAGTTTTCCAACCAATGGTCACTAATGTATATTAGCCTCTCCACTCTAACGTTATAAGTAATCATCACGCAACCTTTGTGCATTCTCTTATAATTCATATATCAGCTACAAAATCCAAGCACTAAGTATGTGGAGGTACTCTACTAACTAGAAAAACGGAATCTCACCGTTAGTTAATATAGAAGTGCAGCATGTATCTGCCGTTACTAGAATCATTTGGGGGCTATTCCACAGTGTCAGCTGTCCAGTGGAGGTGCACTGTAGAGGAGTAAAGTCAGACCTATTCAGACTTCTATATTCATAAGCTCCAGTGTCCTCTTAGCTCCATCAATGCTGCAGATAGCATGGTGGAACTCCCAACAGCCTGAAAATAGAGATGAGAAAAAAAGTTAATGAAAGTAACCTCAAGATGTGTTAGACTCCTAATTCTAAATATAGCCCAAACATGTGCTTGCATGCATAAAAGGTCATCAAACACTCCTGACTGAGTAAATATGAATGTGTGCTAAAATGTGATCGAGTACTTTTAACACAATAGTAACTCCTTATCAATGTCTCAGTACTCACATTGCCCCATGTTATGCCAAGCAATACAATCTGTGTCTGCAGCTCTATCCCTGTTTGTCAGCAGTGAATCTATAAAATACACAATATTTAACCCTTGACTGAGGTTAGGGTTTTATACAGTTGCCTGATCACTACGTGCAAGTTCCAGATAAAATATGCATTCACAATTTAGAAGTAGCTGGCTACTGTCTACTACTACATAATGACTGCCAAAATTTTGAACCAACATCCCAGCAGATTTATTCAGCATATATTCTGGGGGCTGCATCTATGATGCTGAGGCTTCTCTTTACTGCTGCAAGATACTAATACAATTTTCAATCAATGGTCATTAAAAAGTTGTAGCTACCCTAAGTCAAACTCAAACATTATACAAATAGCGCACACCACAAATTACGATCACACTAGTTCACCCACACTAAATCACTACCACTAAAAATTTACTTCATCTCAATCACATCTCTCTTCAGGGGGGCTCAGTCGAGCCTGACCTTCACCATTATCTGCCTCGTACAACTCACACCACCACCACGCACAAAATACGCGAAAACTGGAGAATTTATACCACGCATGACGGACAATGATTGGTAAAGGGTCTTTACTACAAGCTGGGGAGAAAAGGGCGTGGCTGCACTACGAGGAGTAAAAGACACGTTGCAAACTTACATGAGACGTCAGAGGAAAACCCCTCACCTGGAAGCATCATTTACAATTTTTAGGTAGGTTTTGTCTTAGGTGATTTATACAGGTGGGGGGGGGGGGGATTTTGTGTAGAGTTAATTTAGCCAAATGATAATATTGAAGTCAGACAGATGAAAACAGGACAAACTATTATGAATTATGCACCTCAACTTTATAAAAGAAGTATTTATTTTAAACGAACTAACAGTACAGTAAGGCTATGGTTTTTCGTATATATTTTTAATTTTTTTCTTAAAATGTTTTGTCAGGGAAAAAGTATGGAGGGTGAACGAAATGGGATGGGGGTGGGGGAAGGGAATCCCAACATTGCCATAGTCTCTATGAAACCCTGCCTTTACCTACCCCTATGCTGGGAAATGTGTGATATAATTATAACATAGTTCTGATTCAAATCTTCTCCTCTCTCTTCCTCCCAATAACGTCCACTGCTTACTTGCAGTCTTGTAGAACTTGGTAGTAACCACTGAGGAGTGGCTGTGAACTTAAGTAGAGAAAGTGGCTAAAGATTAAGATAGTGGAAAGGGTTGAAAGAATTGCATCTATAACTAATTTTTGGGCTTGTAAGTGGTAGAGATAATACTACCAACAGGGTAAGGAAAAGGTTTTGAATGCTTACACTGAGTCTCCATAGATGATTGGCATTTTCCTGAATTCTAAAAGCCATATCTAAATACGGCAGTAATGTGCTTTTAGCCAAAAACCCAAGTGTGATACTTTTATGTTCAGTTAGATTTTAATTATGGAGCATCCTGGTAAAGGACTAATTACATTCCTTTTGAATACTAATACCACCAGACCCCTTCCCAGTATAGCAGCGGGTAAAGAGTTTGTCTAGGTGAGCTAAAACCTTGATACGGCCGCACAAAGTTACTAGTTTCTCATGCAACCATCACTGAAAAAAAAAAATTTTTCATGGTCGTTGATAATGGTCCTGATGTCCATTTCATCTCCATGGGTTAGTACTACTCTCACAACCCTCTGGCTACACAAGTTTTATTGGAGAACAGCTATATCAGACGTAACATTAGCATAGCTATTTGAAGCACATGAGCATAAACTGATATCACCTTGACCCAACAACAGCTCCACTGTGAATAGCTTTTGTCCATCTATTGCGCATTTGTAATAAATTCAAAATGCAATATTTTTTTAGTTCTGTCACTTTTGATGAAGGCTGGGTCGGTGGCTTGGAAAATGTGAATGGGAAACTAGTACTAGTTATATCCTGCATTGAACCCACTTACTTGTGTGTGTGTGTGTGTGTGTCCCTACTCTCTTACCCTTTACCTGCAATAGATGTAGTCGGTCATTTAGAAGGGGCCAAGATATAGCTAGACACAGATGTGCTACAACAAGACCAAGAAAATGATTAACCACTATGCAACTGTCAATCTGCTTAGCAGAGGAGCATCACCCTTTGAGGGTGGCACTGTTCAAGGTGTGTGTGTGTGTGTGTGTTGTGTCCTTGGCTCAGGGCCAAGTTCAAGCCCCACTCTGGCAATTTTCCATTTGGTTTTCCATATGCCTCCAGCCAGTCCACCCAGCTGTGATTGGGTACCTGGCATTTGCTGGGGTGCAAATTCAAGGCCTTTCTCATGAAACAGCAATGGTCCAGGTGGGTCTTTGGGTGGCCACGCCACTTGCTATGAGGAAAGGCCTATTCTCCTGCGAGTTCCTAGCCTGGCTCCAGGAGCTTTGCTTGCATGGCTCACAGTGC
>WLWD01004491.1_pt1 | contig 16490 bp, 18 predicted proteins | sample 6712731 | NCBI WGS metagenome assembly WLWD01 (sample SAMN12718690, study PRJNA576275) | sponge metagenome | isolation source: marine sponge | host: Mycale hentscheli | place: New Zealand: South Island, Marlborough, Capsize Point | collected 2014-11-01
AGTTGTTACCAGCGAATGAGAGGTGGACTGGTAGTCACTGTGTAGTAGTTGTTACCAGCGAATGAGAGGTGGACTGGTAGACACTGTGTAGTAGTTGTTACCAGCGAATGAGAGGTGGACTAGTAGTCACTGTGTAGTAGTTGTTACCAGCGAATGAGAGATGGACTAGTAGTCACTGTGTAGTAGTTGTTACCAGCGAATGAGAGGTGGACTGGTAGTCACTGTGTAGTAGTTGTTACCAGCGAATGAGAGGTGGACTGGTAGACACTGTGTAGTAGTTGTTACCAGCGAATGAGAGGTGGACTGGTAGACACTGTGTAGTAGTTGTTACCAGCGAATGAGAGATGGACTAGTAGTCACTGTGTAGTAGTTGTTACCAGCGAATGAGAGGTGGACTGGTAGTCACTGTGTCATATAGTATCCTTTGTTGGGGTTTGTTGTACTTGGCCACACCCATTTTAAAAACCTACTCTACTTGATGCACATGCCTGAGTGTATACTCCACATTGATCAGTGTTGGGTCCCATCATGATTGGTAGGGAGGGGAACTTTGGTGGCGTGGGATGGGGTGGGGGTGGGGGAATCCCCGGGTGCCTCTAGCGCTGTATCAAGCCCAAGTGTTCACATTTTATTTTCAAGCAAATAGTGAATGCGAAGTTGATTGTAGACATTCATCAAATGGGAGGTAAAAAATTATTTTCTAAATTGTCTTTTTTTCTTGGCCAGAGAGTTTTAAGAATTAAGCCAGTGTAATTTTGAGCATAATGAGTGCCCTTAGCATAGGGGCAACCCACCCCTCAGGCTTAATAAGATTTTGTTGCTGGCTTTTATACATCCGAAAGAAACTGGGAGACAGTGGTGGGTTGATGGAAGAGTAGAAACTGGGAGACAGTGGTGGGTTGATGGAAGAGTAGAAACTGGGAGACAGTGGTGGGTTGATGGAAGAGTAGAAACTGGGAGACAGTGGTGGGTTGATGGAAGAGTAGAAACTGGGAGACAGTGGTGGGTTGATGGAAGAGTAGAAGTGTGAATTCTTGATGAGATGGAAGTGCAGTGTTCCAAGGTAGTCATGATGGCCAGTGAGGAAGCTTGTAGCTTGTGATGTGAAACACTAACACTGCACCATAGCTTCTGAATGGCACATGTTAGGTGGCAGAATTGCTGCAATGCTGGAACAGCAATGGGAAAAAAAAAAAAAAAAAAAAAGAGCTGGAACCATATCTCTAGGGGTATATTAGCTGTGGCTGTTTATCTAGTAGAGATACCTTTTTTTCTTTTTCTTTCTTTCAAAACTAGGTGTATTGGCCAGAGGAGTAGGTAGCCAGGCACGTGCTAACTTAGGGGAACCACTGACAGGATAGTAGCATTGATATATAGTAGATGTAGTGTCCACTGGTGGACTCGTGCCAAACTGGAAGTTATTGAAACAAAGGTCAATTTCTCTGTCTGAAAGTTAAAAAATTGTTTGGTACTAAAAATGATCCTTTTTTTAAATGTCCTATTTAATGTTTATTGTCTAGGTATGGCTGAGAAGTTTGTGAAAGACAATATTACCAATAACTCAGTGACGGTGTTCTCTAAGAGCTACTGCCCATTCTGCACCATGGCCAAGAAAACGCTTGCTGAAGCTGGGTTGGAAAATTACAACCTGATTGAAATTGAAAACAGAAGTGAGTTATGGTCACACCTTACCAACTTTTCAAACAGCAGAACCTCAGAGCTCAACATCACATATCCTAATTTACCGGTAACCAAACAGACATTGCTATAGGTACAGGGTCGTCAATGTAATTTTTTAAAAAATTTTTTAATTAAAAAAAAAAATGCACTGAAGTGGAACAGCAGCACACTTGGTTTCCTGTCCGTGTTAATCTGTTCACCGGCACAAAAGGATGATGTAATGCAGGAAAACAAAATTTTCCCTTAAATGAAAAGCGCTAAATCTTAGCTTGGCGTCCACAGCATGGCTAATGTGTTGTTCTGGTACATAGATTTTTAGACTAGAAATAGTTATTATGTACCTAAGGTAAGGTAGTTGGGTTAAAAGACTTAACATTGGTTCAAAAAAATGACAAGAATTGTTTCTGCAAGTGAGTGAGGTGGTGGGTTTTGTTTGAGACAACTTTTCCGACAGCGATAGTGAGGGGTAAAGGGTTGAGGAGATATATACATAGCTACTGCGATAGTGAGGGGTAAAGGGTTGAGGAGATATATACATAGCTACTGCGATAGTGAGGGGTAAAGGGTTGAGGAGATATATACATAGCTACCGCGATGGTGAGGGGTAAAGGGTTGAGGAGATATATACATACCGGTAGCTACTGCGGAGGAGATTATGTTGGAAGCAAGAAAGGTAGACAAGGTGATAGATGGGAAGTGAGGAATACTGATTAGTGGATTGCTAGAGGGAGGAGTGTAATACAGGTCACAATGCATAATACGGTTATGGTCCACTTTGTGGTTTTCTGTAAGCTACCTAATTGACCACAAGTGTTGAACAATACATGTACTTTCACTTGATATGGTTGCTAGGTATTTTTTCAAACTCCTGATTTATATTAGTTCTTAAACATCGTTAGTCTAGAAAATAGAAGTTACTGAAAGGGTTAATAGAGGAATGAGCATCTCTAGCTGCAGCTGTTCTGATGTTTGGTTTAGGAAAGAACAGTTTCATCAATAAGAGGAAATGATTCAGTGTCATGCATTCTGGTTCACTCTCAAAAAGACTATGAAATACATCATTCAATACTCCTTTAGTCATGGAGAATACTGAAATACACCATTCAAAACTCCTTCAGTCATGGAGAATACTGAAATACACCATTCAATACTCCTTTAGTCATGGAGGATACTGAAATACACCATTCAATACTCCTTTAGTCATGGAGGATACTGAAATACACCATTCAATACTCCTTTAGTCATGGAGGATACTGAAATACACCATTCAATACTCCTTTAGTCATGGAGAATACTGAAATACACCATTCAATACTCCTTTAGTCTGGAGAATACTGAAATACACCATTCAATACTCCTTTAGTCATGGAGGATACTGAAATACACCATTCAATACTCCTTTAGTCTGGAGAATACTGAAATACACCATTCAATACTCCTTTAGTCATGGAAAATACTGAAATACACCATTCAATACTCCTTTAGTCATGGAGGATACTGAAATACACCATTCAATACTCCTTTAGTCTGGAGAATACTGAAATACACCATTCAATACTCCTTTAGTCATGGAGGATACTGAAATACACCATTCAATACTCCTTTAGTCATGGAGGATACTGAAATACACCATTCAATACTCCTTTAGTCATGGAGGATACTGAAATACACCATTCAATACTCCTTTAGTCATGGAGGATACTGAAATACACCATTCAATACTCCTTTAGTCTGGAGAATACTGAAAACCTGTATGCATAGTATTTTAGATATTTCATTATTTTAGTACAATGTTTCACAGTTACTTTAATTTCAGAGTTGTGTCTGCTTCATTTCCCTAGGGGTACCTAACTCTGAGGTTCTACTGTATATTGCTATGTTGTATAATAAAGTAGTGGTCATACCTTACCAAGTTGTAGTTGGTAGAAACAAGTGGTGGGTCTCCATGGTGTAGTGATGTTTGAGTGGACTAGCCAAGCAAAGGATGAATCCTTAAGCAACACCCTCATTTACTAAGCAACACCCTCATTTACTAAGCAACACCCTCATTTACTAAGTAGTGATACTTTGAAGACACTGTGTTGGTTCAGAGTTCACACAGTTGCTCGGTGTCTTCCCATCTCTTAACTGATTTTTTCCCCCAAGCACTTGCACAGTGGAGTGAAATGAATCTGAAATACATTTAGTGATAGTTAAAAACGGCAAGTTTGAGTATATTTATCCACGGAGCTGAAGAATCGAAAACTTATACCCTAGCTCTGCCCAATTTATGTATCTTGCAATCAATATATATATATATACATATTATTATATATATATATATATTATATATATATTATATATATACACACGCGCATTATATACATATGTATATACATATATATTAGCAACTAGAAATGTTACCTAGTTACTAATTGAACACACGTACATATGATGCATTTGCATTCTCAATATAGAGCACGAAGTAATGATGAGCTAGGAAGAGAGGGAGCTATCAGCTGCAATTGTTTTAGCAAACATGCTCTAGTTTCTCACCTAGTTGTGTGAAGTATATTGTGCGTGTAGTTGTGTGAAGTATTGTATATTGTACGTGTAGTTGTGTGAAGTATTGTATATTGTGCGTGTAGTTGTGTGAAGTATTGTATATTGTGCGTGTAGTTGTGTGAAGTATTGTATATTGTACGTGTATTAGTAGTGCAAAGAAGTAGATGTTAACGAGGGCTGTGTGTAAAGGCAGCATATGATCCTCCTCCCAGGAGTCTTTATGCACTACATGTTGACTTGCACAGTCTTCCTTATGTTTCTAAGTTCTGCAAAGGTTTATTATACACAGCATACTCGTATGTTGCTCTCACTGCCCCTCCCAAAATCTGCGAAAGTTGTTTTTATTCCTCCTAGACTCGTTTCCTGCACACAGCTCCTCGGACATTGGAAGGCATAGAAGTCAATACCGAATGGTCTTCAATTTTATTATTCTGTCACACGTGCTACTAATATACGTTCATATGTATGTATATATACCGACAATTGGCAACTGATAGTGTTTCGCTAGCTTACTCCCCGCCAATAAACCAGTTCTGTACATTAGGCCCGGCTAAGCACAGATGAGTGCGACATGGAGGGAGAGAGAGGGAGTGCGACATGGTGGGAGAGAGAGGGAGTGTGACATTGTTGGGGGCATGAGGCTCCTGTTTCTTTCAAATTTCAATGTATTATGTGTTGTGTGTGCATGTTTAGGTGATATGGATGCAATTCAGGACTATTTGCTGAAGCTAACTGGAGCACGCTCAGTACCTCGTGTCTTCATTAAGGATAGATGTATTGGAGGTGGAAGTGAAACTAGAGATCTTCATCAGAAAAACAAGTTGGTGCCCATGCTCAAGGGAGCAGGTGCACTTTAACAACTGACCTTTTAATGCTATGTCACCTTTATTGAGTGTCTAACTTTGTTTTTAGTATGTGCTATTTATTATTTATTTCTTGTATATGAGATGCGTAGAATGTCATAGCTATTACAGTATATAAAATGATTCTGGACATGTGCTATTAATAATGAACATTCAGATGGTTACTTCGCTGCACTGCTAATGTGCCACTCAAAAATTAAATATTGAATATCATTTCACAACATCTGAATATATGGACACTTATGTCAGAGTAAAGGTGTATGCACTAGACACACCTACACAACAAACCAAAGTGAAATCCCTTTACCATATATGCTAATTGGTTATCGTAAAATTCCCGCGCATTCAATTGAGCAGTTCGTGCTTGCGCGTGTCACGTTGCTCAGCAATCTTTGGCGGACGTGCGTGACGATCAATGCTCCACCTTTTTCTGCCATTGTCAGCTGGTTGTGTTTGGGGATGTGACGGTGTGTGTGCGTGTGTATGTTTGCGTTCTCTTGCAGCCCCCACCCTCTCCTGGCTCTCTCCTCCCTCTCTCCCGGTATCCCGTCCGTTTATAATAGCGGTGGACGCGGTCGTTGGTGCTCCACTGGACCATCTCTGCGACTTCTCTGCTAGCGTTTGTCTTTTGTCTGTGTCCAGTTTCATAGCCGGCTACGGCGAGCACTCGAAAATATTGGCGTAGATCGTTGCAGGTCTGAAGCTCACTATATTGGTCGTCCCTCAGCCAACCACCGCACCAGTCTCACTCTGCGAGTGTTGTAGAGGATTCATATCTCTCAGTCGTGAGGTAAGTTGTGTGCTGCAGAGTTAGATGTCTTCCTGTTGAGGGAGAAGTCTATGTATTGTGTATTGTGTTGAAGTAAGGGATATTTGGTCATCTAAATTCACACTTGTAGCTAATTATGTCATTGATGAAGTTTGCTTTGTCTCCATGAAGTGTGTGTGAGAGTAACCTTGTATGCATGCATGCATGCATGTAGTGTCAATGCCATGCTGTGTCTGCATTATGGCTGCTCTGTGTGCAATGCCACTCCTCTGCTAACTGTATAGTACAGTAGAGAGAATTATCAACAAGTAATCTAGAGGACCTGGATAGTTAGCATGACCTATTAATAGTGTTGCAAGTGTGAAGTGTAACAATTGGTATGTACTAGTAAAGATAGAATTGCACATATCATTAAGCGAATCTTATTTGGTAGCTGTACGGTTTGTGTGCAGGTGCAATAGAAATTGCTCAGAGTTCGGCAGCCTCTATTGCCATGGCAACAGAGTCTCCCATGTATGCTCAGCTTCGCCAGCAACAGCAGCAACTGTCTGGTAGCTCCTCCCACTCAACTAGTGGGTACCTGATGGACAAGCCTGTCTCAGATCCGCTAAGTGCAGTCCAAGAAATGGCGCTGAGTGCCGTCATTCAACAACACAACTCCGTGACCGGAGCTCACTCTTCATCTGCTCCTCTGGTTCAACCTGTCACACCCTCCCTGGTCCAACCTGCCACGCCCTCCTTGGTCCAACCTACCACACCTTCCTTGCATTCCAACGGTAATGGTATCAAGAGCTACTATATGCAGACGTCTGGAGGAGCCATTGTGTCCCTGCAGAACAACACTGGATCTTTTCCTGAGTTTTCAATGACCTCCGCCTCGACCGCCTCTGCATCATTATCCTCTCTGTCAGCAACGTCTTCCTCCTCACCGGTGATTGGTATAGCGTCTTTAGCAGGAGGCACACAGTTTCCTCAGGGACCCAATGTCCTACTTGGTCCAAGTGCAGGAACTACTATTCAACAGACAGTGCAATCTCAGCCACAGCAACCGGGCTACATTGCTTTACATAGCCCCTCCCCTTCTTCCAATGGTCCGACTCCTTCAGTAGGGGGTGTGGCCTCCCACCAGCAGACTGGTCCTACTGTCATCCAACCCCAGACAACCCCGACTGTTAAACTACCTCCACTACCGACACAGTTCCAAGATGCCTCAGGCGTGCAATTCACACCTGTTACTTATGCCCCTCAGGGCAGAAGTCTCCAGACCACACCCACTCCAGGTGTAGCCAATCTCCAGCAGGCCAACCTTGTTGGGTAAGAGTTTGGGATAGGGCTAGAGGGGGAGGGGCTGACCTGCCTGCCGGGTGGCTTGATGAATGTGATCATAGTGAAGGTGAGAATGTTCTAGAAGCATGCTATTAGCTACAGAAGGAGTGGTGTGAGGTTATGGTAGCCGTGGCATGGGCTGTTTGGGGGGCGTGGGAGGCGTGACAATGGAGGAGACGAAACTTCAGTGTTTCAATGTGTTGTCTGTGTGTGTGTTGCATGCATGTGAGTGTGGCCCCGCCCCCAGGCTGTTTGCTGGATGGCATGTCCATGCCATGTCGTGCCTGCTGATGTGTTATGCATGTTGTGGGGGCATCTGCTGTATCAGTCGTCACATGCTATCCTCTCACCTTGTCTCTGCTTTATCTGGTCCCAGTTGACACATTATTAAACCAACAGTCTCCTGTTCTACATCAGTTTGTTAAGGGAATTGAGCCTTTCTAGTGGCACCAATCATAACAAATTGTATTGTACGTGTATGTGCACCGTGCCTCCCTCCCTCTCTCTCTGTTCCTGCTAGGGAATGATCTCGTTTAAAAAAGGGGTCCAATTAATTAATGGAGGATAATGATGGAGTTGGCCCTTGTGAAGGGCAATGAGAAGATGTACCTATCTGGGGGGGAGGGAGGGGCAATGAGAAGATGTGTTTATCTGGAGAGGGAGGGAGGGTGTATTAATCAGCATGGGAAGCAGTGTGCGAAGTGGCGTGAGAATGAGAGCCTGGTGTGGCGTATGTGTGTGGGAGAGGTGTTGGCTGTCTGCCTGTTGGTTTGTGTTGTGGTTGGTTGTTTATTTATTAGTATTGTTCGTGAATGACATAGTCTAGTGGGTGCTGGTGTTGGTGGGATGGTATGGGGAATGCTGTGATGTGGTGACAAGACAGGAGATGATCTCTTCCATGACACCCTCACGACCAATAGGCCATGAGATGAGACACCAAACTATCATACACGCACACGCACACACACACACACACACACACACACACACACACACACACACACACACATGTAGCCATCCCTTGCAACTGTTGTCTCTCCTTTTCTGCAGGTTGCCATTGACACCTGGACAGACTGCGGCACACACCTCTCCTCTCACTGGTAAGTGTGTGTGTGTGTGTGTGTGTGTGTGTGTGTGTGTGTGTGTGTTCATGGCCTCCTAGCTATCGGGGCTAGTGTTGGTAGCTGCTAACTATCTGGGTGAGTGTTAACTAAGTATTCAATGGAGCTGTAGGATCTCCAGTCTATTAGCTGCTCTTTCAATGAGCTTTTTGAGAGGATTCTTATTTGGCACGTGCTTTAAGCACCTCACACCTCTCACCCTGGAGCTGCAGGGACTTGCAGAATAAGTCATGGATGGTTTGTAAACAATTAATAGCACACACGCACACACACACAGGGTCAGGTCATGCTAAATTTGTTGTTGACAATAGTGGCATGGATAATGATATTCATGAGTACTTGTTGTCCTCTGGCATCCAGTGTGTGTATGTATGTGTGTGTGTATGTGTGGCCCGGGCTGTAGAGTATTCACAGGTAACAGCGGTTGCTATGTCACTTCCCATTAACAACAACAACTTTGGAGTCACCTTACAAGCACAACAACAACAACAACAGGCAACACAAACAGCTAGCAACAACAACAAAGGTTTCTACATCAACACAAATAGCTGCTGTTGCTACACTGGCAGATGTGGAGGGCATAGTTAGACTCTGACCCATTTATAGGCTAATATCCTGAGACAACTTGGGATAGCTAGGCTAGCATCCGGAGACAACTTGGGATAGCTAGGCTAGTATCCTGAGACAACTTAGGATAGCTAGGCCAGTATCCTGAGACAACTTGGGGGCTAGTATCCTGAGACAACTTGGGATAGCTAGGCCAGTATCCTGAGACAACTTGGGATAGCTAGGCTAGTATCCTGAGACAACTTAGGATAGCTAGGCCAGTATCCTGAGACAACTTGGGATAGCTAGGCTAGTATCCGGAGACAACTTGGGATAGCTAGGCTAGTATCCTGAGACAACTTAGGATAGCTAGGCCAGTATCCTGAGACAACTTGGGATAGCTAGGCTAGTATCCTGAGACAACTTGGGATAGCTAGGCCAGTATCCTGAGACAACTTGAGATAGCTAGGCTAGTATCTTGGGATAGCTAGGCCAGTATCCTGAGACAACTTGGGATAGCTAGGCCAGTATCCTGAGACAACTTGGGATAGCTAGGCCAGTATCCTGAGACAACTTGGGATAGCTAGGCCAGTATCCTGAGACAACTTGGGATAGCTAAGCCAGTATCCTGAGATAAGTTAGGCTAAAATCCTAAGTTAGCTATGCCAGTGGTAGCTATTCCAGCAGTCAGGATTATCCAATGTGTGTACGTGTGTGTGTTGTTTGTTTAGTGTGTTGTTAAGTTAGTGTGAAATGGTGACAGGTGTGAAGTAGCTTCTCCTGAGTTCCTGTTTGATACAGAGCTGGCACTTTTGCACAAGCACACACATACACACATATAAGGCTCAAGGCCAACAAATAATGCTGTGGGTCACTGAGCACGCTCGGTCTATTGTTGTCAGGGGCTGGTTGCCAGGTGCTGCTCCCTCGCTTCCCTGTCTTGTGTGTAGTGTTGTTGACTTAGTAAGTGAAAAGCCACAAATGTATTGTTGTCAACAGTTACATTGAGCAGTGGCTTGTTTACACAAACATCAGTGAGTAGGGTAGCCAGACAGACAGGCAGGCAGTTAGTGAGTGATCAAGCCTTGCTAGTCAGTTAGTTAGTATGATAATGCTAAGTTAGCATGGCCAAGAAATCCCGTCTCTGTTCTATGATTTTGGTGGCTGGTCCTTAGTCTCAACTCTGCTGAGGCTTCTGGTACCACTCTGGCCTTCTGGTCCCAGTCTCACTTGGTGTTCTGGTCCCAGTTACACTTGGTCTTCTGGTCCCAGTCTCACTTGGTGTTCTGGTCCCAGTCCCACTTGGTCTTCTGGTCCCAGTTCCAGTTGGTCTTCTGGTCCCAGTTCCAGTTGGTCTTCTGGTCCCAGTCCCACTTGGTCTTGGCCCACATTATCCTCAGGTCCCAGTTCCACTTGGTCTTCTGGTCCCAGTCCCACTTGGTCTTCTGGTCCCAGTCTTTCTGGTCCATATCCCTGCAAGTGCTGAGAATTGATTGGTAGTATATTTTTCTGTGGAGACAAGATATCAGGCTCTTAATCTAATAGTGTTTGTGCGATAGCTTATCAACATTAGAAGCTGTTCTTTCTGCTAAATGCTTCTTCAGTTAGAGTTGCACATGCTCAGTAAACCAGTCACTACTAGCATGCAGGAGGTCTATAAGATGACTGCTGCTGGTCATTCGACTTGCCTGAGACTAATAACGGACTTGTTTAAAATGCAGTGTGCACTGTTTGGACATAGCTGGGTCAGTGAAGTGCGAGTGTCTCTGGCCTGTTAACTTCTCTTATGAAGACAACATTTACACCTCACTGTTTTCATTGTTCCAGCTATATTGATGTGTGATAATAACCAAGAAATTATTCCTTTGATCTGAGATTATTTTGTAATAGCTAGCTAGTGTATAGTAGCGCAGAGGGTTCACACCTTTGGTGCTTTATTTCTTGTACTAGCAAGCACCCTGCCACACAGTGGCACTTGATGTACTAATTCATGCAAGGAGTAGGCTAAGGTTATTGTGTCCTTGGTTTAGTATCATTAGTCCGCTTTTTTTTTCTTCTGACTTTTTTATCCTTATGTATACACACATCACCGTAGTCGTCTTTACTGCCCTCACTTTACCAACTAGGCTCAGTTTGCAAGCACCATTGCATTTACCTATTCGGTTAGAGGTAACACCTTACCAACTGGGCTCAGCTCATGCATTACTCATGAATACACACTGTTGTCATTGTGACTGACAGGCCAGCATATTGTTATATCTATAGCAGTAGCTGTAGTGTATGTAATGCATGTACTAGTGAGGCTGTGTTTGCAGTGGTGAGATGTTTGTGTGTTATGTGTTACAGGCAGGTAGTTATGGTTGAGTGACTTTTGGTGGCATATTTGTGAGCCTGTGCAGAGTCTTTGTGTGTTAGTGTGTGCGTGTGTTGTGTGTATGTTGGTTGTCGTGGGAGATGTAGTGTTGTTGTTTGTGGTTTTGTTGTTATTGTTGTTGTGTGTTCATGGCTAGCCCATGTCAGCCAGTGTTGTTATACAACTTCACTGGTCCTGTGGGAATCATGCCTTAAAAGGCCAGTTGCTCTCCCTGCTGCTGGCGGACCTGGGTGCCATTCAATGTTCACTGAGCGTGCTCAGTGCAGGTGGGGGTTTCCTAGCTGCAGGGATGGTAGTGACTGGCTGTCTGGGAGTCTGGCTTGCATGTTGTCTGTCTAAGTCTTGCTTTAATGGCTACTTTAAGGCTAGTGAAGCCTACACACGCACACACACACTCACCAGCAGCTCTTGCTGGGGCTTCTCTCTTCAGTGAAGATGGTGTCTATCCAATTGTGGCTGTGCATCACAAGGACATGGGGGGAGAGAGGGACAGGACGGGACGGGACGCTGTCTTGTCTAGTCTAGTAGGAGCTGGCACCTTCTGTCTCTCTCTGTGTGTGTACACATTTGTTTGTTTGTTTGTTATTGTGGACGAGGTAACCAGTTGTGTGAAGTGGGAATGCAGGCATGTTCTAGTAGAGGATGTGCGTGCATGCTATGTTTGTGTGTTTGTTTGTGCTGGAGTTGTGGGAACAGGCAGCCATGTGCCAACCACATGTAGACATATACAAGCAAACACTGCAGTGTGTGTGTGTGTGTGTGTGTGTGTGTGTGTGTGGCAGGAAGCTGTCAGCAATGTGTATGTGTGTCACATGTATTGAAATGGGTGTGGTTGTTACCTTGTTTGTGTGTGATATAGTTGAAGACTACCTTCCATTGTGGAATGATCGTACGGGCGTATGTGGCTGGCCGGGCTGTGAGGACAGAGTGGGATCTGCTGCCGCTCTACCTGCGTAAGTGGCCACACCTCTTTTATAAGACGAGTAGAGCCAAACCATTTTTTCATTCTGTGTTTAATGAAAGCCTTGAGAGAGAGAGAGCAAGAAGACATCTGTTACTAGAGAATTAGTGAGGGATTGTATTTGAAGTGTATTCTGGGATATAGCCTAGCAGAGATTAGCTGGAGGGTGTGGTCTAGTAGGCGTTACTTGGGATTAGCTGGAGGGTGTCAGTTAGAGGCTGAATAGCGTCGTCAGGAGTAGTGAACAATACAGACACATGTAGTTGTGAATATCAGAATGGGGTAATGCCAGGCAGGTATGAGGGCCAGGCAGGTATGAGGGCCAGGCAGGTATGAGGGCCAGGCAGGTATGAGGGCCAGGCAGGTATGAGGGACAGGCAGGTATGAGGGCCAGGCAGGTATGAGGGCCCGTCAGTAAGGCTCTGGCCGGCATTTGTGAGGGCCCGCATGTGTGAGGGCCCAGGGGCATGTGTTGAGGCCAATGCAGGTGTGATGGCCAGGCAGGTGTGAGGGCCAGGCCCAGGTAATTAGGCATGCAGATTGAGAGGCCAGCAGGTATGAGGGCCAGCAGTATGAGGGCCACGGCAGGTATGAGGGCCAGGCAGGTATGAGGGGCCAGGCCGGTATGATGGCCGGCAGTATGAGTCCAGGCAGGTGTGGAGGGCCAGCAGGTGTGAGGGCCAGCAGGTATGGGCCAGGCGGTGTGGGGCCAGGCATGGGTGAGGGCCCAGGCAGGTATGAGTGCAAGGCATGTATTAGGGCAGGCAGGTATGAGGGCCAGGCAGGTGTGAGGGCCAGGCTTGTGAGGGCCGGCAGGTATGAGGGCCAGGCAGGTAATGATGTCCAGGCATGTAATGAGGGCCAGGCAGGTGTGAGGGCCCGGCAGGTTGAGGGCCAGGCAGGTATGTAGGGCCAGCGCGATATGAGGCCAGGCAGTTGGAGGGCCAGGCAGTTTGAGGGCCAGGCAGGTATGAGGGCCAGGCAGGTCTGAAGGGCCAGGCAGGTAATGAGCCGAGGCAGGTATGATGGCCATGCAGGTTATGGAGGGCCAGGCAGATATGAGGGACAGGCAGGTATGAGGGCCAGGCAGGTATGAGGGCCAGGCAGATATGAGGGACAGGCAGGTATGAGGGCCAGGCAGGTATGAGGGCCAGGCAGGTATGAGGGCCAGGCAGATATGAGGGCCAGGCAGATATGAGGGACAGGCAGGTATGAGGGCCAGGCAGGTATGAGGGCCAGGCAGGTATGAGGGCCAGGCAGGTATGAGGGACAGGCAGGTATGAGGGCCAGGCTGCAAACCCCACCCACTAGTCATTCAGTTCTGAAAAAGTTATAAAGCTGGACGCATATACTAATTATGATGTCGTAGTTGTTAGTATCACACTGTGTGTGTGTGTGTGTGTGTGTGTGGTCGATGGCACCAGCACTATGTTCTAGTTAGTGGTTGTTTTGTGTTTGTCGAAGTTCACATAATGATAGTAAAAATAACAACAATAACAAACACAACAACAACAATAACTATAAACATGCCATCAGACATGACCATCTTGTCAACAATGAAACTAAAAGTATGTGTGTGTGTGTGCATTAATGGTGGTTGTGGGTTGTCATTGTCTCTCACTGGCCTAAACCACAAACACAAACAACAACAAAATAGGTGGAACATATAGAAAACCAGATAGTAAAAGTGACTTGGGTAATTGGCCACTTTGGGGAAGACCATGTGTGTGTGTGTGTGTGCGAATGACTGTGCTGTGTGAGGTCAGAGTTCATTCCTGTTCTGACTAGGTCCATATGTATGAGTAACAGTTGTTGGGGTGGGACTGTGTCACACATAGATTTAACTTTACCAGACGGGACTCACACAACTCTATCATCAGTTTTCTAGCAATAGTGAAGAGAGAGAGAGATCTGTTTGCTCTGCATTCTTTATCTATTGCTAGTAACTTGTATCAATAAGGGAGGGAGGGAGAGGGAGGGAGGGAGAGGGAGAGAGGGAGGGAGGGAGGGAGAGGGTGGTTAAATCAAACAAGCAGCAGTATAGTTGTGTGTGTGTTTGTAATTAACATTGTGTGTATGTGTGTGTGTAGTCACCTCGCATCTGAGCATGCTCTAGGACCCATGACAAGGGCACAGGCTAAAGTACAGGTTCTGGTGGTAGAACAGTTGCAACGACAGGTAAAGGGTCTTTATTCTATGAAGTGGGTGTGGCATACATATGGTCTATTCCTGCAGCTTTCTCAGGAGCATGAAAAGCTTAAAGCTATGAAGAAACATCTCAACCTTTCTGATGCTGAGGTGAGAGGGCGTGGTTGATGGGTGTGGCCAATGTATTATAACTTGTTTGTTTAGCTGGATGGTCTGGCTACATCAACATCAGTAATTGGAGGTATGAATGTGGTGGGAGGGGCTAATGCTGGTCAGCAACAGCCAGTGGAACTGGTATCGGTCAATGGAGGCGGAGCTACTCCCACCACCTCTTCTGGACTCATCACGCCCACTCATTCTGTTGCCATGCCGACACCACTGCTGCATGCCATGTATGATCGGAACTCCCAGCAGCAAGTGTTTATCTTGCAGTCTCCCGGCGCTAATGCCACTCCGGCTGCAGCTGGCACCTTCATTCCCGTCCAGATGGCCACACCCTCTCAGTCCACTCAGAGGCGTGGCTATGTCACCAGTAATGGCACGTCTTCTTTGACCTCTAACCTCAATTTGCAGACTTCCTCTATTCAGTTGGAACAGCTTGCAGGCAAGGGGTGTGTGCAAACTCCGCCCCCTGGCACTCCGAAGGGATTTGGTGTAGGTCCGCAGACTTTCCAGCTTCCTGTGACGGGAGCTCCGGGGGGTCTAATAGCTGCAGGGGGTCAAGGCCTTGACGGTTTGCTGCAGTCTTCACACCTGCTCCTCCCCCCTATTAACGGTGGCACCCAACCTAGCGAAGCTGGACCGATACGCACGATAGTGCGCCAGGCAGCTAAGGAGCGACCTTCACCAGTAGCTATGGATGGTAGGTCCTGAACCTGGGCATAGCTGATCTATAGGGTGGGCGTGGCACTAATGGCAATGAGCATGATGGAATATGTTTGTGTGTAGAGTCACAAGAACAACTCCGCAAGGCCATACCCAAGTATGCCAACATTGACCAGAGACCACCCTTTACCTATGCATCTCTCATCAGACAAGTAAGTCAGCCATAGAAGGTTAAGTGGATGGAGTTAGTAATTGGTTGCTCCGCCCCACAGTTAGTGCAGTCAGGGTCACTTAGAATACTAACTTGAGGTTAGGATACTTGCAGTAGGCCCATTCAGTGCATGTTTTGAGCACTTGGGAATAAGCATTCATCTTCAAGCATTAGCTAGACACAAGAAAGTGCTTAAAGCACAGGCAGGCAACATAGTATTGGATCATCTTGTAGCTTTAGTTGTTGAAAAGGAGAGAGAGGGAGGGAGTGGAGAGGTTGTGAAGGCATTGTCTATTGTTGTTGTTGTTGTGGTAAATTGTTGAATAAGTTTGTGTGTACGTATGCTTCTGGATGGATTCCTACCTTCTATTCAAGGGGTATGTTGACCTGCTGTCAACTTGTTGTTCTGGCCATGTATGTGTGTTTGTTTGTGTGTGTATATGTGTGTGTTTGTGGTCAACAAGTTCTACTGAAAAGTGACAGTTTTGTTTTCTATTGTCATCACACGATGAAACTGACGATGTGTGATGGTGTGTGTGTGTGTGTGTGTGCAGGCTATCCTCGAGTCATCAGAGCAGTGCCTTACTCTTTGCGACATCTACGCGTGGTTTATGAAAAATTTCATCTACTTTCGTGACAACAACCCAACTTGGAAGGTGAGTGATGACACTAGCTAAGCAACTTGGAAGGTCAGTGGATGACACTAGCTAAGCAACTTGGAAGGTGAGTGATGACACTAGCTAAGCAACTTGGAAGGTCAGTGGATGACACTAGCTAAGCAACTTGGAAGGTCAGTGGATGACACTAGCTAAGCAACTTGGAAGGTCAGTGGATGACACTAGCTAAGCAACTTGGAAGGTCAGTGGATGACACTAGCTAAGCAACTTGGAAGGTCAGTGGATGACACTAGCTAAGCAACTTGGAAGGTCAGTGGATGACACTAGCTAAGCAACTTGGAAGGTCAGTGGATGACACTAGCTAAGCAACTTGGAAGGTCAGTGGATGACACTAGCTAAGCAACTTGGAAGGTCAGTGGATGACACTAGCTAAGCAACTTGGAAGGTCAGTGGATGACACTAGCTAAGCAACTTGGAAGGTCAGTGGATGACACTAGCTAAGCAA
>WLWD01005592.1_pt1 | contig 16476 bp, 11 predicted proteins | sample 6712731 | NCBI WGS metagenome assembly WLWD01 (sample SAMN12718690, study PRJNA576275) | sponge metagenome | isolation source: marine sponge | host: Mycale hentscheli | place: New Zealand: South Island, Marlborough, Capsize Point | collected 2014-11-01
CTATAAAGTTGAGGCAGCTCAGAAACAGAGCAACAACTCTTGGAATTCAATCAACTCTCAATCAGTAATGTGACCTGTCTATACCTTAATTGCTTTCAAAATATTGTGTGTGTGTGTGTGTGCGTTGCTCACTTAATACTCACTTAATACTGTCTCACTATTTTGAATTTGATGGTCCCGTATCAGTCCGTGTTGTTATTGTTGATGTTGTTTTTTCTTACATATATAAAATACTTTATTGAATTGAATCATTTGACTAATCAAGTGGGAAAATGACTGCCCAAAAAGTTAATTCTGATGGGCCATAATGGCCAGCTATGTTTTATCATATCTTGTTAACTGTTTTAACTGTTTTCATCGTAATAGTATATAGAAGGATTCTTCTAGTTTTGACATGAGAGATGAAAATAGAATAACATTCTTTTGAAATACTATAAGTATATAATACGCTTTTTTTGTTTTGTTTAACTCTAGATATTGCTACATACATATGTAATTTGTCTATTTGTTCTACCTGACATGATAAATTTGATCTATTTTTCCCTTTTACTGGTGAATTTTTTTCTGGCATATGATAGTCAAAATCATATTAAATATGACTGATGAGAAAATTGTATATTTTTAATTTTATGTGTGTGTGTGTGTGTGTGTGTGTGTGTGTGTGTGTGTGTGTGTGTGTGTGTGTGTGTGTAGGCTAGTGTTTGAGCCAGTGAAGGTGTGTTGTTCTGGTATGAGTTCTGCTGAGAGAAGTAAAGTGAAACATCTAGTGAAGAAGTTGGGTAAGTTAGAAGTTAGTGGGAGTGGGAGGTAACAGAGTATTGAGTGGGATTAATATCATATGACAGAATTAAGTCTTCTGTTGAGGCTGAGGGAGTGGTGAGAAATAATAGTTGAGGTAGTGAAGTGGTGGTTGAGACTAGTTAACCCTCAGTGTGCATGCATGTGACAGTTACAGTGTCTCTTCTTTGTCATTCATTCATTCAGGGATCCCTTTAATTTGCCACTTTTTTAAAATTTCAATTTAGTTATATAAAAGAGAACAGGCAGACACTATGATGAGTGTTGCTATACAGCCACGTCCATTCATTTGTTTACTTGCCGTTGTGAATCACGCGCACTCACATGAGCATACAATGTATTTCACTGTGCTGTTAGTTTACACTCTCAGTGCTGTAGTTATATTATAATTAGTGGTGTGCTTACCTTCATTTTTTGTGGTAACTTCTGTAGTTTCATTTTGACAAGTTCTCAGCTACAAAAAAGAAAGACCAGTTATTTATTGTAAATGGAGTTATGTAGTGTTTCGCCCACACATATTGCTCTCGTAATAGAGCCTATTCAGTGATCAATTTGCACCAAGGTGCGAACGATTCTGGTCCAGTTACACCCACTCGTTCCCCACGGATACAGACATACATTGCCAGTGTTTGTAAATGTATGTTCCACAAGATCTACATAAGTACCGGGAAAAAAATCAATGTTATAAATAATTCATATGAGTGTGAGTATGGCTTAGTGATTTGGTTCTCTTATTCCACCTGCTCTGTGACGAGGGCATGCCAATTCTGCGAGCAATGAATCAAAATAAAATGTTCTTAGTTTATCAAGTTGTAGTGACCACCACTTCTTGTCTCTGTAAATACGTTCAATATGAACATCCATTTCAGTTTTTACAACCAGGTCACACCACTCACAGTTGACACAAAAAAGCTGACACTGGATTTGGAAGTAGTAGTCGTGTCGGCGTTTAAGTTGACAACTCTCGTCGGCACTCTCCAAAAAAAATGTAGCAAACTTGCATGCCTCTGAAATTGTCTTTGATTTCGCACTAAAGGGGCATTTGACTTCCAACAATCCAACAATGTTTGAGTCTTTGCAATTCACAATAACCCCATCTGGACTAGCTGCAAGCCAAGGTTCGTCAATAGACACAAAGAGTCCACAGAGAGCAACCTCCAAATCAGGACAACCGCTTTGTTGCAGGTAAAGGGCATAATCTTGACGGGCTTTCCCTTCATTTGCAACACCATATCTAGTAGCCTCATTACCTCTAAACGTACTATATAGAATATTCTGGACTTTGGTACTTCGTTTTGTAGTTTTACGCATTTTGGCGATACTACCAATTCTGGATGCCGTAAGTCTTTTCCTCCTCTCAGTTATCCAAAGTTCACAGTCAGCCTGACTTCTTGTTTCGGCCTCGATTTCTTTTGCTTTTTCTACAGTGATAACCACTTTCGTCTCATAAAAACTTGTTTTCAACCTCTCTAATTCCTCAGAGCTGAGATTGTCGTCGACTTCTTCAGGACAAATTCCTTCGTCATGTCTGTTGTATGCACCACGAGCTGCAGCTGTGTTATCTATCCGGATATATTTATTCTTCCGTCGCATTTCTTTTGCCTGCTCTGTAGCCTTTCTCTTTCTGTTTTTTTCTACCTGTTTTGCAGCATTCTTTGCTACTGTAGAAAAGATTTTGTTTGGAGAGTTATTGGTCATCTTTTTCCACACTTGTGGTCCCCACTTCGCTCCCAGGTTATGCCGGAGCCCTGCCCCCATGCACCTGTGCTCCCAAGAACCGCTCTGTGATCGATTAATCACCTTGCCACCATCAAACTTTGTACGAATGTGCATCCAACATTCGGCTAAATTGGTGGTATGATTGCCAATCAGCTGCTTTGACTTCGCTGCTAATCTGTTCAGAACAGAAGCAATATCATGCATCATTCTTGGGTCCACTTCAGTCGGGTGAGTCCACCTTACTGTGCTTCCCGTTCAATTGACAGTCCCTCTGCCATAGTCTCTCTCCAAAGTGTCTCCTGATCATGCAACACTACAAAATAGTAACATAATAATTATATTGATTGTTTATATTAATTGTTTATATTGACAATTAGTAATTACGTGAATTACAAAATGTGTATTCATTCAAATTAAAATCTTAATGCTAACTAAGCAATGCTAGAACTGTATGTTGTAAATAAAATGTATTTAAACAGTCTGCAGAGTGGAAACGGTTCTAGCTATAAATCTAAAACTTGGAGAGCTCAATTTCTAGCTGACGAAAGATGTGCAAGTACAATAAATTATTTTTTGAGAGGGCCATGTTGTGCCCGATTTTCCTGTAGACGGTCACATATTATGTTAATGGAAAGTCACGAAAATATTAATTTGTAATAAATGTTTATGTGTACTGAGGTAATTGTATGCCACCGTCATTGCAAGATGCATGTCGAAAGTGCACACACCAAACAATGGAAACAATTTAGCAGAAAAACAGTACATTAATTTATGGGTCAATGTTCTCTACAAAACCTGGATATTATTATATTTCATATACAAATTCACTATCAGTTTGATTGTCCATTTCTTCCAATGACGTGCTTTCTGCCCAAACACTGAGTGACGAGGCTGGCTGCTGGTCGTCACGCACACCAGATGACGAGGCTGGATGCTGGTCGTCACTCAAACTAGATGACGAGGTTGCATGCTGGTCGTCACTCAAACTAGATGACGAGGTTGGATGCTGGTCGTCACTCAAACTAGATGACGAGGCTGGCTGTTTCCTGCTCTGCGCTACTGAACAGAAGTTTGTACTGCAGTGAGTATGAATGCCAAAGCAGTGATAAGGCCCGTTCAATAAGTCCTTGTTGAGTTTAGCAACTGCTTCTAAACGATAACTCTCCTTACTTCTCATTCTTATTGCACGACGAGCCGCACTCACCAGTTTCTGGCGCATTTTCTTTGTCAGTCTTCCACTGCCCTTGTATGAAGGATTATCATTGACCAGCTTCTCAAAAGCACCACGGTAACATTTACACGCGTGGTTGGCACACTCCACCTTCTTGATTACATGCCCCCAAACTGGTACACTTGTGAGAAGCGTAGGATAAACACAACTGTCACCATCCCCCTATGAATTCTGTATATCGAACTCCATGAACCCTTTCTGCTTCAAGGAAACCTTCTAGGATTATATCAGTCTCCATCTCCGAAGATGAAGCATTCCAATTGCGGTAACAGATATGGTCACTCTTCTTTCCTGTAGCACAGGCATGACAATACTTGTTCCTCACACCTATATACAAAAGCAATAGTGGCTTGACAACAATTAGCACTTCGCAGCCCCTCTTCCCCCCCCCCCCCCCCAAACAGCAACGTTTTGAAAAAAGGCACCCACGCGTGTGTTTGAGAGGCATACGTACCATCCATACATACATACATATATATATTTACCTGATTTTGCATTATCCACCCCTTATTTATTTTTGTTATTATTATTATTTATTTATTATTATTATTATCATTATTTTGTTCAGAGTACTATTCAGTGATGAAATTTAAGGAGGTCAGATTAACTTTTTGAAAATTTTAGCCTTTCATTATGTAATCAGTAGCTGCATTTAAATGTATGTGTGTATGTGTGTGTGTGTGTAGGTGGTGCGTTGGTGGGTGTGTGGAGCACTGATACTAGTTATCTAGTCATGTCCAGCATCACGGTCACCATTAAGGTATGTTTCTATGCTTGTGTAGCTATTGAAAGGCAAATACAGTGAGGCTTGACTAAACTAGATGTGAGAAGCTAGAGAATGGTATTAATGAAAATGCTTTACATGTAGTGTTTTTAGGAATTAATTAGTATAAATTTATACTATACGTGTACTTTATGGTAGTCTCTCTCTACGTTCCGTGAGCTCATTCACATTGAATAGTTATATTAAGAATGTGGAAGAGAATGTTAATATGTACCCTACTAGTTGAAGTATAACTAAGCACATATCTATGTCACATTCTCACTCTCGTCATTTCAAATGAAGTCACATTACATTGATGATTATTGTTATTATTATTGTTGTTGTTACTACTATAGTATTATTATCGGTGAGCGAGACTCTATCAGGGGTAACACAATATAAAATTGTGGATATTTGTTGTTGTTTTTTATATGTATGTTTGGGTGTACGTGTGTCATTTTGTACTTTGACCCTTGCATTTTTGTGTTCGCAAGGTGCGCGACCCCATCCGTAACTTCACTGAACAGAATCCTCTGATTTATTGATCTTTACCCAGTTACAATATTTAAAGTTACCGGAGTTCAGTTTCTATTAAAATGAGTGGCGGTGGTAAGTTCATGTGCTATTTGTCATAGTTACATGCCCTACTCTACAGTGTTGAAATTCATAGTCCAATAGTCTAACCATGAAGGTAAGTCTTGTGTTGGTATGTCCAGTCAACAAGTGTGTGTGAAATTGTCATGCTTTACAGCTACTGCTTAGCTAAAGAATAGCACAAAGTAAATGTTTAACTAATAAATAAATATACCATTAGCTGCCTTAATACTACTTTTCTGGCTACTACAGCAGTATGGATGTTTAGGTTCAACCTGTGCTATGATTCATTAGAAATGTCTGTTGCTATTTTTTGTTTTTTGTTTTTCAAGTTCAGCAGTTGCGGTGAGTGGTTACTATAGCATTGAAATCCCTTTAATGTAGATACATAATTTAAGAACCAACTAGACATTATTATTATTTCCACACACAGGTGGTGTGTGCATTGGCTCATTGTCGACCTATCGTGACCCCTGTGTGGCTGGAGGAGGCAGTGAAGTGTGTGAGTGCTCACAAGACATTCCCAAACTGTTCCAGATATTTGCCTCCTGTGGTGGACCCTAATCTTGGCTCTACCAACGTTTCATTCAGTCCGTGTTACCAGAGGAACACAGTGTTCAGTGATATGATATTCTACTTCCTCAGTGAGAAGCAGGTATGTGTGTGTATGTGTGTGTGTGTGTGTGTGTGTATGTGTGTGTGTGTGTGTGTGAAACTCCTGTGTAGTTTCAAGTGAAATTCTTTTAAACATGTAATGAAGATACAGTGTGTATGTCATAATTTTAATCAGTGCATCGTTCTGAAGTTACGCATCAATTTTCTAACTTTTTTCCCTTTTTGTATGGGTTTTTTTTTTTTTTTTTTTTTTTTTAGAAATTAAGCTTAATCATTCCATGAAATTCCATGAAGTTTATTAAGCTAGTACAATAATTCCTTTAATCATCTATATTGTTATAATATTGTTATAATAGTTTTTTTGTTCTTGTGTAGAATATATCTGTCCAACTGTGTGATGTAATGTTCTACATATAATAGGTCAAGTTCTATTACCACTGTTTGTATGTATGTATGTATATTCAGCATGGAGATCTGAGGCAGTGTGTAGCTGCTGCTGGTGGCAGGTGTCAACTCATCCATACTCCACGCTGTGTCTCCTTGGAGGTTCTGTTACATGACAGAGCCATGGTGCTGGCTGCCCAGCCTCTCTCTGACCCACCCACCACAACAGTGGCATGGGTATCTGACATACAGGAGTATTTGGAAAGGTAAAGGGTTTCAGTAGTCCCCAGCGAAGGATGAACTTGGACGTGGGGTGTAGGTGTGAGCTTTTTTTTTCCTACCGATATAAAATTTTTACTATCTGTTGTTCGATAAACCCTTCTATATTGTAATAGTGATTAACCCTCAGCATGCATGCACAAGAGGGTTATAGTAGTTGTCCTGTCTGTTTGTCTGTTTGTCATGCTCTGATTTTGGAGATTACTGACAATTAACAGTTGATTTAGGTATGAACTTACTCAGGATGAAGATTTAAGACCTTTTATTGTGCTACTTTTTTATTTCGGGATGTTTGTTGAGAAAACACGAAGCTTTCAATTCCGCATAGGTACCAGCTTTTATGGGCAAGTGTCACGTCATAATAACGTGAGCAAATAATTTCTGCAGCCAGTGGTGTAGTTTGCTTTATGCTCTGGGAAGTTAACGGAGTTGAGAGAAGTGAAGTTTCACGTAGAAAATGTATACCGGTGAGTATTTCTGGCTAGTTTAGCTTCTTCTCTTTTGAAGACAGCGTTTCCATGTACCATTTTCATTGGTCGAGCTATTTTGATACCTCATTAAAATAGCTAACAGATTGCTTGTTCTTTTGGAAGGAGGTTATATTGTAGTAGCTAGGTAGTGTTTAATAGCGCTGAGGGTTCGCACCTTTGGTGCTTCATTTGATTATTACTTAACGATAAAGCTTTACTTTATTGTTACTTCTTCCCTTAGTATGAGTTTGTCTCCTCCACACAGGCACGAGTTGCGGTTCATTCAAGACTGTGAGATAGGCTTTGCTCTACTGCACAAGTCTACTGAGACCTACTGCAATCCAAGATATCTTAAAGGTGAGGACTGAGGGAGAGAACTATGTGGGGAGGTATTATTACCGTCTTACCTTGTCTATTGGTGTCTACACTACTCAAGCTCACCCATGTGGTAATGCTTGCCCAGTTGGTATCCACAGGCTTTCAAACTTTTTTAACGAAGGGCTTAAAACTTTGTTTCATATGAGCATTATTTGCTGTTTAAAGCAACCACAGCCGTTAATTTACTGGCTACCATATTTTTTTTTGTTAGAGTTCATAAATACCTTGTACAGAAACTAGTTGGGGAAGTGCCATAATTGTTATATTTCTTTAAAATTTATCAATTTCCTTTTTAATAATTAATCAATCAACCAATCAACAATAGCAACAACAAACGACAAGTAACATAAGAACTACAAGCAGCTAGGTGACTCACAAAAAGGAACTCTCCCTAATGACCAAGTGATACAAGGTTAAATAGAGGAGATGACTTGAGCACGAAACCAAAGGAAGTGAATGAACCACAAGAAAGTAATGAGTCATAAATTATAAATACACATTTCACATATATAACAATAATGTACAGTATGTCCGCACACACACACACACAACAAAAACAAAAAAACAAAAAACAAATACAAAACAGACATAATTGATGGGTGAGAGTTTATTTGCGAGGTTATTTACCTCTGTCTCTATAAAACTCACTATGAAGAGTATTGATTGGCTAGCTAATCTTTCTCAAGTATTACTCTAGATAACAACTAATTTGTCACATTTTGCTATATGAATTCATGTGTGTAGATTTAGAAGCAGCAGCTGCTGCAGTTCCTCTTCCTCCTCCCACCTTATCCCAGATGGTAGACACCTTCACTCAAGCCACGCCCTCTTCTCAGGCCATGCCCATATCTCAACCAACCAATGACCTCACTTTAGTGGATGTGACAGGAACCCAGAGTCACCATTCCTCCTTCTCTTCTACTAGTAGCAAGTCTTCAGATTTGCCTGAGGGTGACATTATCAAGAGCAAACCTTCCGCCGGTAGGAAGTTGTTATCTACTAAAGACGAGGAGAACTTCATTGTACCACAGCCACTAGCTAAGAGGAACAGGTCAGAGATTAATGCAGCTAAGAGAGATCATCCTTCAACCCTGATTGCTAATAATCCTCCTGGCAAAGACAGATAGTCTAAACAAACTTTGCATTCTGATAGGGAAAGCTTCAAAAGGAAACACATTAAAAAAACAGCGGCATTTGCGGAAGACCCCTCGCTAGACGAGCCTGTGGTGGGTGTCACTGAGAGCCAGAGTTTGCCAGGAGACTCCAACATTTTAGCTCCCAGCTCTCTGACTCCGTCCAGCAGTGGACAGGGTAAAGGGTCATCATCTGCTACCCCGACTAAGAAACTGCCCAGCAGGAAGATGATGGCCAGTGCATTTGGAGGGAAAAGGTCTAAGAAAAGACTTGCATCTCCGACAAGGCCGTCCACAGAGGACCACCATGAGGAAGGAAGGGACTCCAAGAGGAGGCGTGAGGAGGATGGAAGTTGCGTGATAAGTTCCAGTGCAGAGCCCGGAAGTGGAGGGATGGATGGACGGAGGAAGAGTAGCAAGAGTGTGGGGGCCATTGAAGGCTCACAGTGTGTACCTTTATCAGGAGACAAAGACGTAATTAATGTTTGTGATGAAATACCTAAGCTGGAACCAGATGAACCTAGCAAGAAACGTTCTCGTGCAAATAAATCGTCGAGCAATTGCAGTCTCTATGAGGAAATGCCCAAGTTAGATTTGGCCCAACCTGATAAGCAATACTTTCAGACAAACTTCCCCAAGGATAAAACTGATGCTGTACCTTCTCCTCACGAAGTGAAGTCTGAACTAGACAGTGGAGTTGAAGATAACGTGGAGGAGTCCGAAGTGAGATCAAAGGAATGTGTTACTGAACAAAGCTATGGAGGAAGCCCTGAAGATAGTAGGATGGTGGCAGATCAAAGAACTCCAGCAAGGACGCAAGAAATGCCTAGTTCTCCTTTTCTCAGCTCTAGAAGAACTAGAGTGAAGAAGTCTTTACTTCAAGAGTCATTCTCTGCTCCAAGTGAGGAAGGATCGCACATGCCAGGCTCACTGGCAGGCAGTTCACAAGTTAGTAGTGTGAGGGGCGTGATCCCTGGGGGCGTGGCAGCAGAGTCCTTCACCAGCCTTTCTTTCAACCATGGCAAAGAGGTGCTCACTGCTTTTTCCAGTAGAGGCCATCGTAGCAAGGCCACACCTTCACGCCTAGCAGACAGCATGTGGATGGAAGAGGAGGAGGAGGATGAAGAGAATGGGAAGGGGCCACTAAGAGGTAGCATTGGTGATAACGAAGAAGGCATTTTTCCTTCTCGTTGTTTTGAACCAGTTTGTGATTTGGACGGATTTATCAGAGCCAGGGAGGCCTAAACTGAAGGTTAGGAATCTGAACCTGAAGGAATGGTGTAGTTGAATGTATATACTAATACGGTAGAATAATAAATGGAGAATGTAGCAGTACTACTACTACTAGTAGTATGTAGTAACTTGTATATGCAGTAGAGTTTGAGATGTCTTCCTGTTTTAGTCATGATTGCTAATATTGTATTGTCAGGAAAAATTTCTACTTATTTTTATTTAATGAGAAATATTGATTACTAACCTCACTGATGATATTAATTCAGGTACAGGTCATTACTACTAGACTTAATTACCTGGATAATGAGCTCAGTTATTATTTTGGTTTGCCACATTCCAGGTAATCCACATATCATTCCTTTGTTGGTAAAATCTTGCTGCACAACTAATATATTCACATTTACACTTCTTCCACCATATACATGTATAGTTGTTTAATATTTCCGCTGCACAATTTTAATAGAGGAATTTGTATTGGAAATGCATTTTACTATTTTTTCTGTAGATGTCCAGAGGAGCACGGTTAGCGCTGCATGCCCGTTCAGACTTTGATCTCGACATAAGTACCCGGGAACTCTGCGGGCCACTGTTGTCACAGCCTGTGGAAGTGGAGGTCATGGAGCTTGTGATGGACAAGAGGAAGTCACATGACACCAGCAGGAGGTCTGAATTGAGGAACTTCAAGAGATTCAGGAAGAGTGTTAGTAGTTGATTTGTTCATGTGTCACACTCATTTGTTATGGTGGTGTAGGAAGATGTTTCGGTAAAGGGAGACTCCAAAGGTTTTTTTTTTTTTTTTTTGTGGTAAAAGAGTTCCTGTGAGAAATCACCTTGTTAGATTAAGTCCGAAAGTTATTTGGGAGGGGGGGGGGGGCTCCGGAGCCCCACCCCCCATGCTATTGTTGACTGTAAGGTTATGTGTGCGTGTATGAGAGAGAGAGAGAAAATTCAGCTGCAAGCAAGACATTGATAGACTCAGATATGCCACCACTCACCAAAAACTTTTGTTACTGTGATTTAGTCCGACACTTGTGGCAGAGAAGCATCATCCAATCTGTGGCTTTCTTTGAAAATGTGTGTGTGTGTTTGCACCTCAGTACAATACTAATTTATTATCAGTTATGGAACATAGGAATCGTTTGCAGCTCTAACTATGTGTAATATTATTGTGTGTATGTGTTTGCTTTGCTGTACTGTAGACTGGTGGGTCAGTGAGCCACGCCCCTGATTGTGATGTGGGAGTGTGTGTTGATCTGATTGTGTATGTCCCAGTGGTGAGTCAGGAATTGCCAGACTGGGAAATGGAGGTAGCAGGAACGGATGAGGAGGAAGGATCTGAAGGAGGCATGACTGGGGAGAACAGTGCGGGGGGGAGCACCATAGTGTCACAGGGATCTCAGGACTTTAATGTTTTTTCTCTACACTCAAGAAAGACTAAGAAAAGATAACTTTTTGTTTGTTTGTTTCATTCCCTCCCCCCCCCCCCCCCCCTACATTATTACATTCTGGCATCATGGAATTGTTGGCAATGTTTTTCTCTCACTTTTGATCATGTACAAAATTATAAGTGAACATAATAATCTTAATTTTTTGAACTTATTGTAGTATTGAAGTTTATTTTTATCAAGACGTTTCGATCCCATAGGATCTTCATCAGTTGAACAATGAAAATAACTGAAAATTGAACTAATGATGCACTTAGCCTGAAGATAGCTATGTAAGAGAGGATGGTGATAAAACATCTTGATAAGATTAAACTTCCAATACTATGATCAGTTAAAAAAAAAAGATTATGTTCACTTATAAGTATTAACGTAGTAGCTAAAAATGAATTTGCACAGTATCATGTACAAAATTGTTGGCAATTCATTGAATATCATGACGTGGTTATAGCCTAAAGTTTTGGTAAAATGGGAAAGTCACTTATATCATATCCTAATGCCTAGCAGTTCTCTTTCAGTGCCATAAGAACTCACTTTGCTTTGATCGTGGCACAACATAGACCTGCCTACAGACAGTACAATAGGCTGTTGTATTGTGTGTAACCAAGTTGTGCACAAATAGTGTAAACATGTCTACCCCAACTGCAGTGCTGCACTAGCTAAAGTACTTGGGGATCATGAAGACTATCTTTTGTCTGTGACTAAATCTAAAGCTGTGGATCTGTCTGAGAAGATGTTCCAGAGTTTTCTGATCTCAGACTCTATGATGGACCAGTTCTCTAGTCTGGACCACAACAGGATGGAGCTCCAGCGCCTCAGGTGCCTACTGAGGCTAATGACGAATTGAGCAAGGCTTGAGGTGCCAGGGACTCTGGCTGGGTGGATGGATAGTACAATTAAAGTGTGAAATGGTGATAATGTGGGTGAAGTGGTTATATTACATTTAACAAACAGTAGAGAGTCAATTGCTCTGGTTTGGTAGCTAACTGTTGGGTGGGGTATTGCAAGTAGTAATAGTAATAGTAGTAGTAGTAGTAGTAGTAGTAGTAGTAGTAATGGTAACATTACCTTTGATTTCATTAAATGAAGTATGTATGTATGTATGTATGTATGTAAATTCTCTTTGCATAACATTTCAAGGTTGTGGACAAGGGGTGGTGCTCAGGGATATCATAGCCAGCACCTCCAAAAAAAAAATTTCTGGTTCTAAGAACAGTCAATGCAAGGCACAGCCAGCTATGCCAGCCTGACAGGGTGCATGTATGACATGTCCACTTCTCAAAGCTTGAAGCATTTCTTTAACTTGCCTTTGATTACTGCAACCACAACTGTTACAAGCTATCTTATGCAATTTCCTATTTCCTTCAAAACCATATCAACAACAGTGAGCTATCACATGCTATCTTTTACAAGATAGAAGGTCGTTAGTCTATGGCATATTATAATTAATACTGTGTTGTGAAAGGGCGTATTGTTGATGAAGGAATATAACTTTATTTGACAATAAGATAGACAAAAAAATTAAACTTATCCACCTGAGTGGTTTGCTGTTATTGTGCAAAAGATATTCATATCAAGGTGTTATTATTAGATCCTGTTGATAAAATATTTACTTAATTGTATTTTGTAACTTGCTATACTTTTGGACAAGCTCTGTGAGCATGAACAAAGTGCATGTCATTATAATTTGTTTATAGCTACTGTAATAAATGAATATACTTTTGATAGAGCTAATAAGAAAGTTTTTTGAGAGCACTTAAGCCTGACCTGTGTCATACTGATTCAGCAGTAAAACTAACCTTTGTTAGATAAACCAAAAACTCTAGTATTCTAGTTGTTTATAATAGCTTTGGAAGTGTTCCATAGGCTTCGAATGCAATTAGCACACTACACTACTTTAAAGACAGACCTGAACTGTTTATTCTCTAATCTTCATACTCTGACTTCACGCAATACACATGCTTCACAATAGCCATCATTTCATAAAATCAATGGGCATAATTATGAGCCTAATCAGAATTATAAAGGGAATTGCTGAAAAGCATAATACATAAAATATATGGCATAATCCCCTCATGTTAATCTGAACAAGCAAGGTAGCATACAATTCACAAGATGGGGAGAACATGCAGTGTTTGTTCTATGAAATCATAAAAAACAAGTTTTCTGGTACAAATGACATTTAGCTATTATCATGCCATCTGTATAATTAACTTATGGCATTGTATATTCCATTTTAAAGGTCCTACTCAACTTATGCTTTCATAACATATCATTATAATAATATGCTTGTCACAAGTGTATTACTACATAGATGTAATAAGTTGTGTCAGTAATGACAACAACAATGATGATCGTGTGTGTATTCATGAATAATGTACGAGCTGAACAGAGATGGTACAGCATTGTCATAGCTACCTGAAAGGGAATTAAAGCAAGGAAAAGAGGGAGAAAATAACTCCTAGGTCTTGACCCCGTTTAATACCCGCTCTACAGTGTCAGTATCCAGACAGTTAAATGGCGAGTGCTATGATTGACCAACTTGGTACCTTATTTTCTCCCTCTTTTCCTTGCTTTCCCTTTCAGATAGCTATGACAATGCTGTACCATCTCTGTTCAGCTCGTACATTATTCATGAATACACACACGATCATCGTTGTTGTTGTCATTACTGACACAACTTATTGCCAGACTAATAGTGATTATGGTATTGTATGATTCATTTTTTAAGATCCTATCCAACTTGTGATTTCATGAAATGTTACATTTAATATGTATCAATCTACATCACCATAAACACTCTCACTCAGCTATCTAGCTAAGGAAATAATAATAATAATAATAATAATAATAATAATAATAATAAAATGAGTGACTACAATGACAATATTTGATGTTATTTGTAATTTGTTAACTATATTATAGCTAAATTTATGATTTCAAATTTTTCCATCAAAGTCTTCAAATAAGAGAAGCATAAATTTCAGCCAAGAATATTATAACATCTTCCTGTGCAGCTTCTTGATCATGGCAAATTCTTATTTCTAAATCATCACTTGTAGCATCAGGAATTGAAGTACAGAACCATGAAGGATGATTGAACTCGCAACAGGAACTAGTAGGCAAGCATCCCTTACCATCCCACAAAGGATTATTTAAATATATTCTCTCCCACTCAATTGTAGAATTATGGTTGCCTGTCTCACAAAAGTAGTTATTCCCCACAAAAGATGGAACTTGATAAGGCCAGTTATCATTAATTCTAGTGCATGAACAGGTTAGCACATTGCTAGCTCGTGCATACAGTGCAGCTGCAAAGGTCCAAATATGTTGCCTAGATCCTGCTGCACCATGGGTCAGCGATATTCCATCAACATACGGCATGTCTATGGTATTCATATTACTGGATATGTTATGAAAAGCATCAGGAGTACCTCTTTGGTAGCCTATAATCCTGCCACATACATGATTGTAACGAAAGCCACTAGAAGGAAATATGGCTGAATCACATGAGGCTGCTTCAGTAGACCTTCCACAGCCACGAACTGGAGCATTGATGGCATTCCATGCAGAAGGGCACTGGTGCATGGAGTTTGTCATATTAAGAAATACTAATCTTTTCCAGTTCTGGTGGGCACCACACATGCAAGATGGAGGTCCATAACGTTCATTTATTTCAAGTTGTACAGCTTCATAATCTTTGTCAGAGATGACATTAGAGTGCTGTTGGGAGCAACGATCACCAACTGCAGAAGAAACTCTAACAGGCCAGGCTTGAGTCACCACAGTAGAAACAAGAGCCGACAACGCAAGAAAAAACATTATTAGAGAGGAGGTCATCATAATACTGAATAAAACGTTGAGCTAAACCTCTGAATTTGAAAGCTTATTGGCGAGCGAGCGTAGCGAGCGAGACACTTACAGGGGTAACACAATCTAAAATCGGGGATGTTTGTTTATTTATTGGCGAGCGAGACACTTACAGGGGTAACACAATCGAAAATCGGGGATGTTAGTTTATTGGCGAGCGAGCGTAGCGAGCGAGACAGTATTAGGGGTGGATAATGCAAAATCGGGTATATGTTATATATATATTTATTGCAGCTTTGATATTTTTACTTGAATATTTCCGCATCACGCGAGCGTTCTGTATTCTCCCATATTGTACGGTTTATATTGTACGCTCCTTGTAGCGCGCGCGTAGCGAGTAAAATCAATGAAAATTGTATTGTAACCGGTTGAGAAAAATTTCAAAGAAGCAATAAATCACTTATCACACTCGTCGTACAATATGGGAATGATATTTTACTCTCACGCCACATTTTCACTCGCCTTTGGCTCGTGAAAATATTTTGCGTGCTCGTAAAATATTTTCCCATATTGTACTCTGACTCGTGCTATAAGTATTATATATATGTATGTATGTATGGATGGTACGTATGCTCTTTAAATGCACGCGCTTCTAATTACGTAAGTTAGGTAAAGCGTTCACAGTTCCAGTTTTTTTCAATTAACGAGCGCGGAGTATCCTGCTGCAGACGCAACATTGTTTCAACCAAAAAGTTTACAGCTACTCTCTTCTTGAAAATTGTGAAGTCTTTGTCAAGCTGCGTTTCTTTGCCACTGCTTTCGAAGTTTATTCAGGTAATTGTTAGTTTAGTCTGGGATCAGAGACTTTAGATTCTCTGATGCTAACTGAGAATGGAAAGGGTTACACTGTGTACTACAGTTAGATGTTTTTTTCCTTCCAAGCAGTTGCAGAGAGTTGTTACTATGGCACTGAAATCCCTTACCCTGTATGCTAAATTAAAAAACTGGACCCAATTTTCAGTAGCTTCAGTGTTAGAAGTCAAATATAAAAATAGTATAGTCTTTAGGCTCGCTCGCCATTTGTGCTCAAGCACACCACTAGTTTATTTGTATATATGTATGGACGTACGTAAGGCATTTTTGTACTTTGACCCTCGCGTTTTTGTGTTAGTTCGGTTGTCGACCCCGTCCCAAATTGCACTAAACAGAATCCTCTGGTTTATCGATCAGTACCCGTATCACCCTAGAAATTGAATTGTTTACCGTTTAGAATTCTTTTGCCGGTACAGTTAAAACTTGACAACTTAAGGGACTTCCATTTCTATTCGAGTTAGTGGCGGTGGTAAGTCAATGCGCTCTTTGTCATGGTTATAAGCCGTGCGCACAGTATTTACCTGAAAATACATTGTCCACTAGACTACTGCGAAGGTAAGTCTGTGTAGGTGCATGTCCAACTGTGTCAAAGCATTGTGTGTTACAACCACTACTTAGCTAAAGAATATCACAAAGAAAACTTTTAAATTACGTGTATTGTTTTGTTGTTGTTGTTTTTTGCTTCAATTCAAGCAGTTGCAGAGAGTTGTTACTATGGCACTGAAATCCCTTTACCCTGTATGCTAAATTTAAA
>WLWD01002493.1_pt1 | contig 16473 bp, 10 predicted proteins | sample 6712731 | NCBI WGS metagenome assembly WLWD01 (sample SAMN12718690, study PRJNA576275) | sponge metagenome | isolation source: marine sponge | host: Mycale hentscheli | place: New Zealand: South Island, Marlborough, Capsize Point | collected 2014-11-01
CAATTATAGCAGGTAACAACCCTGGGCGCATAACCACTCCCACCGGGTCTCGCACTACTCTTCTTACATTCACTAGCCCCCTATGGCCCTTCTCGCCACAGTTAAAGCATGTGACGTAGCTACCGACTCCTCCACTACTCACTCTCTCTCCACTACTATTACTCCTTTCACCACTCACACTCCCAAAATCGCGCCCATAACCACTCTTAATTCCTCTATTGCTTTCAACAAAACTACCACCTAACGGTTTGAAATAATTTCCTTTCTGCCTCCCTGCCATCCAGTCTTCTAGAGCTTCCCTGTAATCTCCCCAATTCTTAACAACCCTATTCTCTAGGAACATCTTCTCACTCTGGGGGAGTACTCTTCTGGTCAACGCCATGGCAATGGCCAGAACTCCCTCCTCTAAGTTCTTGCACCCCTGACAAGTACCCTTTACAGTTCTTTGCATCCACTCGACAATACCACTCGCACTCATTCCCTTAAACGTCTCGTGGCATCGAATAGCTGATTGCCATAAGTGATGGCAGTTTCACCCGCCGCCTTCAACAACACTTCCTTCACCTCCGCATACACTGACCCATCATCCCTTAACTGAGCCACCCTCACGCACAGTCGTTCAGGTAGCCTAGGATATAGCCTCTCCGCCCAAAACTTGTCCTCAATCTCACCCTCTCTCATTATTCTTTCAAATTTCTCTAAGTAAGCTCCCAGCTCACTCCCATCCTTATACACACCTAACCCATTCAACTTCTCCTGCAATAATTCCTTCTTCTCCCTAGCCTTATCTTCCTCCTCTCTTCTAGTCTTCTTCCTATCTTCCTCATCCCTTCTCCATTGAAGTTCATCTCTCCTCCTTCTATCATCTTCATCCCTACACCTAGCATACGCCTCATCCCTTCGTTTCTGCCTATTTTCTTCCTCCCGTCTCAACCTCTCCTCCAAAGATCTTAAATCCGCATCCCTTTCCTTCTGTCTCTTAGCTTCATCCTCTTCCCTTTTCTTCTCTCTCGCAGCTTCCTCCTCCCTTTTCCTGTCCTCACCATCCTGCCTCCTCTTCTCGTCTCGCTCTCGCCACTTCTCATCTCTGTCTATCATCATCTTCATGAGACTAGCCAAATCAACTTCCTCAGACCTTCTAGCCATCTTCTTCCGCCCAGCTACCACCTTCCTCTGATCTACCGCCACCTCTTCCTCTACTTCTCCCACCTCACCTTCCTCTTCCGAGAGTACCTGTTCCGTGTACGACACGTCAGCGGGGCGCGTAGGGTAGGGGGACCTCCCAGAGGCAGTCGACCTATGTGAGGGACGGTAGGGCTGATCGCCAGTCCCAACAGCTGGCAACCTTCTTGTGGCCGCCTTCTTCCTCTCTTCCACTTGTCCGGGCTCTGACATGAGTCGGTGACCCAGACGTCCGTCAAACTCCTACAGACAACAGCACACAAAGAATATAAAAATAAATGACACAACTGGAAGGCTATTACAATAGATAATTACAAAAATAACACAAGACCTCAATTTCACACTTCAGAAAAAAAATCACACCACACTCAGTTCAAACTGTTCCGACAAGATATGGGGGTCCTTGTCTCGAGTTAATCCGTTGACCGAATGATCCTCTGCCGTGGCAAGGTCATGTTGCTGGCCTCCTCTGCTGTAGCAAGAAGCGCCGGTTGTCTGCAGACGGTTGGGGTTTGGAATATCTTCCTCAGGTAGGTGGGGATATCTCCCTTGGCTCAGGGCGTCTCCTGATATGATTCGGAATGTCTTCCTTGCTGGTTCTGATCTTAGGCAAATGTCTTCGCCGTGAGTTCTGGAACTGGGGGGAATGTCTTCGCCCGCAGATCCCACTGCTGCCACCAAAATGTGGGGGGCTCGCCCTGGGCTCCTTAAGTTTGATATAGAACAGACTGAAGTACAAGAATGATTGTGGGCGGTTATGAAATGTATGACTCCACCCACGGGAATGAACACGTACACGAAACGTTCTCATGAATACACAACACGTGGCACTCAAAGACAATATGACCATAAAAGGAAACAAATACGACTGCTCACAAACAACTCTACAGAACATGCCACAACACATCCATCCACAAGATTGAATACATAAAATAATATCAATGTCCACACATATGTCTCTTTCTTTATCTTTCTCTATCTTCTCCTTTCTCTGCTTCTCTGTCTTCTCCTTCCTGAATGTGGGCTTCCTTGCTTTGGGAGCCCACACCTTGTCTGTATTGAACTAATGTATTGTGGACCCTTTTCCATATTGAATGGATATATTGTGGACTGCAATCCATATTGAACTAATATGTGACCGTCTACAGGAAAACCGGGCACAACGCGGCACCCTTTGAAAATTTTTTTTTGGCACTTACAGAGTTGTCGGCGTCCAGATATTGAGCTCTCCAAGTTTTATCGTCGTAGCTTAAGTCGTTCCCACTATAATAGACCTAACCGTTCCCTTTCGTCAGCTTGAAACAATGCATTTTTAAGAAATCGATCGATCTTTTCTTGATATATACACACGCCGCGTTGTGCCCGGTTTTCCTGTAGACAGTCACATATATTGTGGACCATTTCCATATTGTGGACCCTTATCCATTAAACTTATATATGGTGGACCTTTTTCCGTACTGAACTAATGTATTGTGGACCCTTTTCTGTATTGAATGGATATATTTTGGACCCTTTTCCATATTGAACTTGTATATTGTGGACCTTTTTCCATATTGAACTTATATATTGTGGACCTTTTTCCGTACTGAACTTATATATTGTGGACCTTTTTCCGTACTGAACTAATGTATTGTGGACCCTTTTCTATATTGAATGGATATATTGTGGACCCTTTTCCATATTGAACTTATATATTGTGGACCCTTTTCCATATTGAACTTGTATATTGTGGACCTTTTTCCATATTGAACTAATATATTGTGGACCCTTTTCCATATCGAACTTATATATTGTGGACCTTTTTCCGTACTGAACTAATGTATTGTGGACCCTTTTCTGTATTGAATGGATATGTGGACCCTTTTCCATATTGAACTTATATATTGTGGACCTTTTCCCATATTGAACTTATATATTGTGGACCTTTTTTCCGTATATATTGTGGACCTTTTTCCGTACTGAACTAATGTATTGTGGACCCTTTTCTATATTGAATGGATATATTGTGGACCCTTTTCCATATTGAACTTATATATTGTGGACCTTTTTCCATATTGAACTAATGTATTGTGGACCCTTTTCCATATTGAGCTAATATATTGTGGACACTTTTCCGTACTGAACTAATGTATTGTGGACCCTTTTCCATATTGAATGGATATATTGTGGACTGCAATCCATATTGAACTAATATATTGTAGACCCTTTTCCGTATTGAACTTATATATTGTGGACCTTTTTCCATATTGAACTGATATCCGTACTGAACTAATGTATTGTGGACCTTTTTCCATATTGAACTAATGTATTGTGGACCTTTTTCCATATTGAACTAATGTATTGTGGACACTTCTGTATTGAACTAATGTATTGTGGACCCTTTTCCATATTGAACTAATATATTGTGGACCCTTTTCCATATTGAACTTGTATATTATGGACCTTTTTCCATATTGAACTAATGTATTGTGGACACTTCTGTATTGAAATGTATTGTGGACACTTTTCTGTATTGAACTAATGTATTGTGGACACTTTTCTGTGTTGAACTAATGTATTGTGGACACTTTTCTGTATTGAACAGATATATTGTGGACCTTTTTCCATATTGAACTAATGTATTGTGGACACTTCTGTATTGAACTAATGCATTGTGGACCCTTCTCAATATTGAACTAATATATTGTGGACCCCTTTCCATATTGGACTTATAAATTGTGGACCTTTTTCCATATTGAACTAATGTATTGTGGACACTTCCATATTGAAGTAATATATTGTCCCTTTTCCATATTGAACTAATATATTGTGGACCCTTTTCCATATTGAACTAATAAAATTTATAACTTTCCGTATTGACTAATGTTTTTCGTATTGAAGTAATACCTTTTCTGTATTGAACTAATATATTGTGGACCTCTATCCATATTGAAGTAATATATTGTGGACGCAATTCATATTGAACTTATATATTGTGGACCTTTTCCATATTGAACTAATGTATTGTGGACACTTTTCTGTATTAAATTAGTGTTGAAGTACTTATAAGCACAAGCACTAAGTGCTTGAATCCATGCCTTGTGTGTGTGTGTGTGTTGTGTTTATTGGAATTAAACATACATATCACGTGACATTGCATAGGCACATAGGTTCATGTGAATGGGTGGAGTTTGAATTAGGGCTACATGTATGGGTGGAGTATGGGACACTGTAGTCTGTCCAGATGAATGATGCATAGAAAGTGTTATACTACAAATAGAGGTTGTACAGAAAATGGGACTTGCACATTGGATAGGTTTTGGTTAAAAACAAAACAAAAAGAAAGGAAAAGAAAATTGGGGCAGAAGTGCCTTTCTATATTGCAAGAATCTGCAATAGAAATATCCTCAGTTTTCTAGTGCATCCAATTTAGACTTTTGCTTAATCCTCATGAGTTAATTTGAGTTGATTATGAGATACCTTAATTGCATCCATGAGTGCATTGATCATTCACTGCATTTATGGTCACACCAACTCAACTTCAACAGACTATAGTGTGGATGTGTGTGAGTGAGAGTAATGTATGTGGGTAAAGTGAGAGACAGGTGTAGGTGGAGTAAAAAACATGTGCGTTCAGGGATTTTTTTAGAAAAATTGCTAAGGGGGGGCAAAATAGAGATTTTTGTTAGCAAGGGGGGGCATGCATGTGTCAGAGTGCATGCATTAATTGTGTGTGTGCCTGTATTAATTATTAATGTGTGTGTGCCTGCTTAAGTGTGTGTGTGCCTGCTTAAGTGTGTGTGTGCCTGCTTAAGTGTGTGTGTGCCTGCATGATCCAGCTTGAATAGCAGTGACCTTGCAAAAAAAGGGTGAAAAGTAATGTAATTGACATGTCATATTGACACCTTTTTATGATTGTTTGCACCTGCAATAGCTGTACACAAACTGGAGACAGTTGCCAGGCCAGCACTTGCAAGCACAACCACAACAGTTGTGCTTGCAAATGCTGGCACAACCCTGTCAGCCTATATAAGTCTGTGCTTGAGTAGCTTAGTTAGTTAGTTCAAGAAGTCTTGAGAAGATGGATATTCGGCATTACTTTAGTGCAAGCACTTCAAAGCAGTCTTCTACACCAGCATCTACTAGTAGTAGCAGTGAAGATGAGGAGCCATTGTCTTCTGATAGCCAAAGCCTAGAGCCACCTCCAACTAAAAGAAGTCTTTCCAGCACGGCTAACTATAGAGCTAAGTCGAAGTATAGAACAAAATCAGGCCAGCGGAAGTACAACAAAAAGTGGGAAAAGCAGTTTCTTTGGTTAGAATATGATGAAAATTACCGCGGAGCATTCTGCAAAACTTGTCGAAAGTACGATCATCATCCTTCTCAAAAGACAGGTGGAGCATGGATTACAAAGCCATTTAAAAATTGGAAAAAAGCGGTTGAGAAGATGCGTGCCCATGCAAAGAGTGATACTCACATTCGCCGTTCCGAAGCTGAATTGCTGGCTACTAAGAAGGAAGTATCCATTTTAGAGCAACTGCGGAGTGTCACAGAAGAGCAGAGGATCAGAAACAGGAAGGGAATTAAGGCACTTTTGCGATGTACTCACTTCCTTGCACGAAATCACATTCCTCACACCACCAATTTTGCTGCTCTGGTTAATTTGATTGTGTCTTGTGGTGATGATTTAAAACAATTTACTGAAAAATCTGCAAGAAATGCTACCTACACCTCTACAGATTCTGTTTCCGATTTTCTGGAGGCACTGGGATTGTGGGTAGAAGAATCTCAGCTCAAACGCCTTCGCAAGGCTCCTTTCTATAGTGTGATGGCTGACGAATGCACAGATATATCAACAATCGAAGAGCTTTCTCTTTGTTTTCGTTGGGAGGAAAATGGAGAACCCGTTGAACATTTTTTTGACACCATTCCATTGAAAAAAACTGATGCTGCATCTATCTATACCACTTTGACTGACTGGTTCAAGCAGAAGGGTATTCAGCCTACTAAGCTTGTCGGAATGGGGTTTGATGGAGCAGCAACGTTTTCTGGAGTCAGAACTGGAGTCCAGGCGAGACTCAAGAAGAATTCTCCTCGAGCTCTCTATGTTCACTGCCATTGCCACTTACTCCAACTTGCTTGTGTTCAAGCTGCAAACCACACTCCTGGAATTGAGCATGTTTACAAGACATTGCTCACTCTATGGAAATTTTTTTCACTACTCTCCCAAAAGAGCAGAACACCTGAAGAGTGTACAGCGTGTGCTTGACCTACCTGAACTGAAGGTCACCAAACCGTCCGACACCCGTTGGTTAGCTCATGAACAATGTGTCAAGGCAGTGAAAAAGAGCTATGCTTCCATTGTGATTGCTCTTGAGTCCTTCTATGAGCAAACACATGAGCCAGAAGCACTGGGGCTCAACAAAGCTCTATCAAAGAAGTCTACTGTGATGGCAATCTACCTCCTTGACTTCGTGCTGCCCCAAGTTGCTAAACTAAGCAGATGTCTTCAAGCAGAAAAGCTCGACTTGACCGCTATTTCTGGTTTGGTTGATTCTACTCTGCAAACTCTTCATGAATCTTTGTTACCTGCTGCAAATTGGGTGCTGGAGCTACTAGATGCCCAAGATGAGCTTCAAGCTATCGCAATAATTGACTCTGAATCTATCACTTCCTTTCAAGATAAAGTGGCTAAACCCTTCGTCACTGACTTGAAAGAAAATATTTCGAGGAGATTTTCTTCCCAAGATATTGTAGCATCATTTAGTATCTTTGACTCTTCAAAGCTACCACAAAAAGACTCTCCTGATCTGTCGTCATATGGGGATGAATTCCTTGGTGTTCTTGAGGACCACTACGGCAAGGAACTTGCAGCCAAGTCAGTAGAGGGAGAGGAATTTACCGTGCCAGCTTTAGTTTCCTCTGACATTCGCACAGAGTGGGTGACATTCAGGAGATACATCACTACTCGGCCTAAGGAAGACAATACGAAATTGCTGATGGAATTAGCTACCAACAGCATGCTTGTACAGATGTTTCCCCATCTCAGTGACCTTGCCAAGGTGTGCCTTTCGATTCCTGTTGGGACAGCATCTGTGGAACGAAGCTTCTCCCAAATGAAGATGATCAAAACAAGGCTAAGGAGTCGTCTTGGAGAACAAAATCTAGCTCACCTGATGAGAATAGCAATAGAAATGCCTGAAGAACTTCCAGATGACATTGTAGAAAGTGTAATCGATATTTGGAACAGAAAGACTAGACGTATTGCTGTATAAATGTATTGCTGTATAAACGTATTGCTGTATAAATACACTTATATTTTGCTTAAATAAAATTGTTTGTTGCCTAATAATTAGACTAATGGATATAATAATTTTAAAAAATGCAGTACATAGTCACACAGGTCTATTTAGAATAATGAAATTTCATTTCAAATGCTCAAGGGGGGGCACAAAATCCTCTAGGGGGGGCGAATGCCCCCCCCTGCCCCCCCCTAAAAAAAACCCTGGCGTTGGATTGTGGGGCATGTGTGGGTGGAGTATGAGCTGTGTGTGTGAGGTGGAGTGTGAGATACTAGTGTGGGTGGAGTATAAGGAGTGAGGGTGTGGTAGATTGATTGTCAGTGGGTTGAATGTATTCTACCCTGTGGGGCCTTCCCGCCTTTTAAGTATCTCAAGCTTTTATTTATCGCCTGCTTCATAAGTACTAGTAAAGGGTCCTCAAAGGTGTTAGTGCAGCTACATTATGGGTGTACAATTGAACAACCGGTAAGGAGTCACTATAAGATAAAGTGTATTGATTGTTGAGGAGATTGTGTATTGCTGATTGGTAAGGCATCATCCACAATGGCAATACTTAAATAGTGCAGCAGTGTATTGATTGTTGATAAGGAGTAAATATTGTGTATTGCTGATTGGTAAGGAGTCATTAACAATGCCAATACTTAATGTGACCGGCTTTGGGAAAATTAGCCTAAACGCGGCAAAATTCACCTTATGGGTCAATTTAAAAAAAATTTTTTTTTAAATGATGGAAATAGATAAATAACTGTTAGCTCTAGCTTATGATGCAGCTGTAAGCTCTGGCGAGTTCTAGAACTCCTGCTACGAGGCTAGGAACACTTGCAAATTAACTTGTGTACGGGATGTTACCAAGAAATATTTTGATGGGCTGTTCATTTGCCAGGGAATCATTTGGGAGGAGGATGCTCGTCTCCCGTTGAAGCTATTTTACCCCCTTGAAATATTCTTAAAATTTCATAAGCAAAAAGCAAAGTTAAAAGGTGAACAATTTAGGGAGGGAGGTTTTGAGTACAATAAAGCTTATGGGTGAAGTATTAAACTTGTGTTCAAGTAGAGAGTATGGCAGATGTCTTGTAGTCTTGTGAATATGTACACGACGGTAGGTTGAGGTTCCTTTGTGTTTCATAATGTCGCAGAGGCTTTCATTGGCTGCTAGGCTTGTGATCCACATCAGTTGGTACTTGAACCATGTTCGTTGCTAGACTTGTGATCTGTGCCAATATGGGATAGGGTTTTTAAAGAATATAAGATAGAATTAACCACCTTTATTCCTGACATGTGATCTGGTACAGTTAAGTAGGTCACTCACCAGTACTATCTCATCCACAAATGGTGAGCTTGAGTATGGGACCATCAGAATCTATGAATATTTAGATATAGTAGATGTTAAAGTATAATTAGAGTGTGACGTACTTGAGCATGCATCTCATGTAGCACTCAATACAAATGTCTCACACAATACACTCATGTACACCTCTCACACAATACACTCATGTACACCTCTCACACTTCACCTATATGTAGTGGGAAGGGAAAGACATGTAGCACATTTTCTACATAAATTAATGTCTTTAACTGTTTGATTATCACTTAATGTTCTAGCAATATTTACTTACAGTATATTTTGCATTCAGTAATAATTATTGCCACTTTATTGTTATGTTGCAGGGTATGCTTTTTGATGTTTCTAACAGTAATGGAGGTTGGCTACAATGATCAAGAATGATGATGAGTACAAGACTTTTTGACATATTATTTGTTTTGATATCAAACTATCATCCAAATTTTTGTGTACCTGTTTTCCTTTGATGTAATATATTTTTTATTACTAACCAGAATTTGTGTATTGGTGCGCGGCGTTGTCTGGTACAGTATGGTATAGTATGCTGATTGTACAGTGTAGTAAAACCTAGTAAAACACAAGTACACCAGTGCTGCTATGTATGTTTTACTATTGAGTGAGCTAGAGTTTACTAGTGGTGGACAGGTATGGTAAAACATGAGTGGAACTTGAAGTGTACTGGATGTTTTACCTCATGGTGTACTGGAATACTTATAGTTTACCTCATGTTTTACTGGACAGTGTAGAGGTAGTAAAACATGTGTAAAACATTCGTGCACAAGTGTTCCGGTTTTAGAGTTTACTGCATGTTCTACTAGGATTTACTGTCCAGTACAACACAGGTAAAACTGAAGTGAATCATTAGTTTACAAATGTTTTACTGATGAGTAAAACGTGGTTGGCAAAGCAGTGTATAATATCTATGCTGCAATGCCCTATTTGCTGGTTTTAGTGGTAGATTAGTTGCAGCAACTCAATATACAGTGAAACCTCATACAACAGGAGTGGGAGGGTGTGTGAAGGATTTCTATTTCAACAGTGGTTACATTCATTTTGGCTGTCGTTCAGAGTCAGATATTGTAAAATCCGATAAGCAAGCATTTTACAGTGCATCAAAATTATCAATATAGTATAACTCAAATTAATGAAAAACAACAACAAAAAACAACAACAACAACAAATAAACAACTTGTGGGTTCAATGAAAATGCACAAAGAAGTGGGATATGATAGAATGACAGGTGCTAGCTAGTCAGGCTAGAATGTTCACAGCTTCATTCCAGTTATCTTGAAAAGGACAATTCACTAGGGGGCCATCATCTTCTTGTAGGGGAGTGACCCACACTTGTAACAAAATTTATCACTTTGCTGTCGCAGCTCAGTCGCAGAGTGCTTGCGTGTTAAGCAAGCAGTCCTGGGTTCAATTCCTGGTGACAGCCAAACATTTTTTCTTCTAAATTCTGTATGGTTTAAAAAAAAAGCCATAAAAGAGAGGGAATACATCCACAAAAATATTTGTACACACAAAAGAAAAATAAATTAAACATACCTTTAGTAAACCAATTTAAGTCTATCATATGAAGTACAACATAAAGACTTTAGTACTCTGCAAAACATATACCACACACACACATGTACACACGCACACACACACACACAACAGTATGGTACATATAAATAATAGCTGGATAATAAATTTAGACATCATTTGATTGAACTCAGATATAGCTCTCGCACTAGAACAGTTAAAAATACATCTCACATAAGTAGTACTGCCTTAAGGAATGCTTTATTGCATATATGTTTTTATTAATGCTCACCTACACAATCACATAGGAACCACGATGTCAAACATTCAGTATGCACACACGGCAGTTCTGGTATCTCAGGTTAATGTCAATGGAACAGACCGGGACTGAGCAAAACTTCAAAGTAGTGAAGTATGTGAACTGAACAATAAAAACAACGACAAAACCGACAAATATACGGCTGGTAAACGACACGAATGCTGCAATCAAGTAACTATGCGTGAAGTGTTGATGCGTGTATGCATACAGGAGGACATATGAAATGGTATACAGTAGAATGTCAGTTATCTGGATAAGTTGCGACTGAGAGGTGTTCTGATAACTTAAAATGTATTATAAAAGCACTAATAAAGGGGTGTGGTCAAGCAATTCTTCTTGTCTGTACATGCTATTATTAGATTTATGGTGTTCGGGTTAACTGAAGTGTTTGGATAATTAACATTAAATTTCCTCGTTAATATTTAGACAAAGATTTTGTAGCGTCTCCTTTGGGAGCACTTGGTACAAGTGGCTTCATTATGATCAGAGTTGCGATCAAGCATTCTTGTACAAAAGGTAGAAGTTCGCCATAATTAATACCACTGGTGCCACACCGAGTGTACTAAATACCTATACGGCCATGACCGCTTAGGTCGCTCTGGCCCTGCACTGGTCGTCATAACACAAGACAGATGGGGAAATGATAGTTTGTTTATCACATGAACAAACACACACACATATACATAATCCTCTAAAACACTCAACTTCTTCCTTGCACCCAACTATCCTAAAATCAAATCTCAGGTGATAAAGTATAATCCATTAGACACAAATGGGTACAAATATTAGTGTGTGTATGTGTGTGTGTATGAGCGCAGTGTGTGTGTGTGTGTGTGTGTGTGTGTGTGTGTCTGTGTGTATATGTGTGTGGTAGAAGGCAAGACTAGTAAGTACACTGATCTGCAGTCACTGCAGGTTTCTGGTCTTCTTAACTCTTTCACCGCCATAGAGGCCACATGACGTTCTGCATTTGATCGGCGGTTCTCTGTATTAAAAAGAAAAAGAAAAAAAGATCAATTATCCATATAAAGTTTCGATTTTTATTGCTTTGTACGTTGCTCTAACATAGTACTGTCCGGGCGCATCCTGGACAGGAAGAGTGAACGTTTGGAACTGCACTTTCTTTCCCCTTTTGCTTAATTAACCTGTCTTATTCATGCCTCACCTTTCCCCTTGCCTTACTCCTACTTGTACCTTATTAACACTAATTCATACTAACTATTACTGCCTCACACACACTCATACTCTCTCCACTCACAAAGACTCTTTGTCATTTTAGGGCCCCTGCCCTGGCCTCTCTATAAAAGAGTCAGGGTAGAGCCTCCAGTTGCCTTGCTATCTCATTTTTGTCAGTTTGTAGAAATTATAGTGCTTATTAAGTAATACTTTGCTTATTAGTGGGTGACTGTTTGTCTGGGATTCAAGGGAAGTTACAGTGCGATTTTCCTGGCCTTCCTGCCTAGTTAACTGTCATTCCGAGCACGCTCCATCAAGTACTTCCTGTAATAAAAAAAATCGAAATGACAGCACAGGTATTTAGTTGTTTTTTTTTTTACATTATAAAAAAATATGGCTGCTGGAACGCTAACCATTCAGTTGTCTGTCCACACGGTGATCATCATTTGCATTATAGTAAACAGTTTTGTCTGTACCTGCTTTTAAAATCTATCTCTTGCTGAATGTCTGTGCAGGAAAAAAAAAAAAAAAAAAAAATTACATTTTCATGTTACCGAACTGGTAGTCATAAACTTGGCGGTGAAAGGGTTAAAGAATCTTACATTCTGGAAATCACTGAACTATAGAAACACTTAACTCCAGCCCCTGTGTAACTAATGACTAACTATCATGTGTACCATTACTTTTCTTCTTTCACTTTCATTTCATCACTGTAACTATGTATGTGCGTGTGTGAGACCAGGTGATTGTGCGTGGCTGTCATCAGGTCATTGACCAAATGATCCGGGAACTCTTCACCTTTCATTTGTATTCAATACTTTACAAATGAAGAGTTGAATAAATATAATGTGTGTGCAGTGTGTGTGTGTGTGTGTGTGTGTGTGTGTGTGTGTGCAGTGTGTGTGTGTGTGCAGTGTGTGTGTGTGTGTATGTGTGTGTGTCCAGCCACACCTACAAAATGTTTCAAAGGATTATTCAGTTAGTAAATGAAGTGACAAGAGTTCTAAAAGTTCAGACTCTAAGTCGCTCCCTATATATTTCAAGTTGTCTAAGTGTGCATTAAATGGAAATATCCTTAAGCCAATTACAATTATGAGTAATAAATATAGTAATCAATAAAAGATCATTTCAAAAGGCCTATTTCTTGAGTTGTTAGTGCAGTTAAAAAGTCATTCTAGAGTTCCTCACCTCTAGTTGTATTGAAGTCCAGGAGTCCTTAACTCGTGTAGACCAGTGGAGTAGTCACAGCACTATTACACCTGCCAGCCACTTCACACTCCTACATTGAAAGTGTATGTCTCAAGTAAAATTAGCTTAACATAATTCAAGATTCTCGGATTGGTGTTATCATGGTTGTAATTCTAATATATGTAGACATTTTGTAGCGAAATAGGCTAGTTTAGTACAGTAGAAGTTGTTAAATTTACACCCTCCATAATTATATTATATTTATAATAAATACCACAAAACTTTATGAAAAATTGGGGCAAATGTATCTCCATGAAAGTCAAAATAATATCTGGGATGTGTGTGTATGTACATATATGGATGATGGGGGGAGGGAGGGGGCGAAGGAAGGCAAAGCAATTTTGTCCAATGAGACCACATTATCATTTCCTTAGCTCCAAAAGATATGATTACTGCTCAGTGATGCATCCCCAATACACTTGCCACAGTCTGTCTTACACTGCTGTGGAAAGAAGTTTCTCACAAATGAAGCTAATTAAATTAGACAAAGAATTAGGTTAGTCATTGTACATTGCTTTAAATTCACCAGAACAGTTATCTAATGATGACTAATTGATATTTGGAAGAAAAAAAATTCATATCTCAATGTGTTCTATTTTTTTATTGTAAATATTGAATACAATTAATTTTAAGACGTCTTTAATCCCTAAGGGGAAGGGCGGCAAACTAGATTTAAGGAGATGTACAAGCCCCCACCCCTCCGGTCCCTGAAGTAAACCCTGGTATTACACAAGATAGAGCAATACCATATAACTGTGGTTAGGAAGTAAACCGATGGGTCCAGCCACTGGTACTGCGGCTTCAAGCCATGAAGGATGAAACATCATCCCTAAAGTTAGTACAGCTAGCAACAGTCTTATAGAGAATCATTCCTGGCATCATGTGATAAAATGCACAGTAGTGGTAGAGTATGAGAATGAAGTTAAAAGTCATGCAAACACACACACACACACACACACAAAGCTCAACCGTGGTAATTATATATGCAATAATTGGCAGCGAGCGAGACACTGTCAGGGGTAACACACTAAACAGTCAGGGATATATTATTGTATTATTGGCGAGCGAGCGAGACACTTACAGGGGTAAAAATGAAAAAATCGGGGATGTTTGTTTATTTTTTTGTATATATGTATGGACGTACGTATGTCATTTTGTACTTTGACCCTCGCATTTTTTTGTTAGTTATGTGGTCTACCCCGTCCCAAATTGCACTAAACACAATCCTCTGGTTTATTGATCAGTACCCATATCACCCTAGAAATTGAATTGTTTACCGTTTTAAATTCTTTTGCGTGTGCAGTCAAACTTGAAAACTTAAGGGACTTCCATTTCTATTCGAGTTAGTGGCGGTGGTAAGTCAATACGCTCTTTGTCATGGTTATAAGCCGTGCGCACAGTATTTACCTGAAAATACATTGTCCAGTAGACTACTGCGAAAGTAAGTCTGTGTAGGTGCATGTCCAGTTGTGTCAAAGCATTGTGTGTTACAACCACTACTTAGCTAAAGAATATCACAAAGAAAACTTTTAAATAACGTGTATTGTTTTGTTGTTGTTGTTGTTTTCCTTCCAAGCAGTTGCAGAGAGTTGTTGCACTGAAATCCCTTTACCCTGTATGCTAAATAAAAAAAACTGGACCTTATTTTCAGTAGCTTCAGTGTTAGAAGTCAAAATCAATAGTATAGTCTTTAGGCTCGCTCGCCATTTGTGCTCAAGCACATCACTAGTTATATATGCTTGGATGTACGTGTATGTATGTAAATTTTGACTTTGACACTCACGATTCTTGTGTTCACTCATTACCTTGGTTAACACGCTGTTTGTCATCACTGTTCATACTTGACCATCCATTGCCCAACATGTCAAGCCACCAAGTGACTACAATGTAAATCTTGTGTTGGTATATCCAGTGAATGAGTGCATGTGAGAGTGTTGTGTGTTACATGTGCTGACTAGCTAAGAACAAACAATAAATATAATATTTGCTGCTTTATGTGTTAAACTACTTAGGTTCCTTTTTCATATTTCATTAGTAAGCAAGTCTTACATAGAGTTAGGATTTATACAGCACAATAATTCCTTGGAAAAACTTGTTGTTTTTTAAGTACCAAAAATTGCCATGAGTGGTCTCGTACGCTAATTAAAAAAATGTTGGCAGTGTAAATTGCTTGAACAAACAAATTGTACATGATGATTTCATAAAGATGAATTTTACTCTTTCTCCTTATATGCCAATTTTTATTAACATCACAAGTAAAATGCCTTTCCTCCCTAGGACTGTGTATATGAGTGGGTGTGTATGATTGTGTGCTTGTGTACTTGAGCTATAGCAGAAGGAAGGGTGTGTATGGTCAGTGAAACTAAACCACCTTCACTACCATACAAAATCATTATGTACCAGCTATAATTTATGTACAGATAAGCTTTAAACAAACACAAGAAACAAAATAAAACAAACAAAACAAACAACAAACAAACCACAACCAGCATTGTCTGTTAAAGAAAATTAACCGACCAAATCCATATCGTGACTTATACAAAGACTTGCAACTACCTCTATGAGGCCATAAGACTTGCATTTGGTAATGGTAGCCAATACTATACTGTATCATACCAAGTTGCTTATGGCCTTAGTGGTCGTCATGGCTCCTATGACCTGTCCTAGTATTATTCTATGAAGTGCATGTGAAAAATGGCCACTTTTCCTTCTCACCACTGTGCACCTGGATACTGGAAGCCAATATTATTTGGCCACCATAAGGAAATTCCTGTTCCCTATTCTCACAACATAAAAAAAAGTAATGCTTCATAGTGACCTTAGAAATTGGGGAAAGAACATACTTTTACTCCAGAAAAAGCATATGATAACTAAGCTATCAGGGTGTCATACAGGATTCTGCGCTGGGGATGGTGTACTTAGCCAATCTCATTTTGGAAACCCACACTGCTTTGATGGACATGCCTATGTGAAAGTGTATACACCTTACACTGATGTGTGTTTTGTCACATAATTCAAGCTTAAGTTATTATAGAAGCTTACTAAATTAAAATTCTGGGGGGAACTACGGCTTGGGGATGACCACATAGTAAACTGTTTAAACCATAATTAAGCAATTGGCAATCTGAAAAAGTCCTTCAACAACAGCTCAATGAAGAATAAGCGGATAAGTAAAATGATTTCACTGAAGTTTATTAGAATTACATAAACTAAAATGATAGGAATTCATACAGGATTTTTCACTGGGGGGAGAGAGAAGAGAGAGATTTGTAGAGTCACAAAAACCGTTCAGCCACATGAAAATGGTGAAGTCATGATCATGAAAATTTGGACAAACTACTACGAAATGCTACAATGTTTTTCATATCTTATATTGAAATAAATTCAGAAGAGGTAAA